>Ga0210384_10000201_pt1 | contig 91935 bp, 84 predicted proteins | sample IncBWH2MmetaG_FD_160574 | JGI IMG/M metagenome (GOLD analysis project Ga0210384, IMG submission 160574) | Forest soil microbial communities from Barre Woods Harvard Forest LTER site, Petersham, Massachusetts, United States - Inc-BW-H-2-M | ecosystem: Environmental > Terrestrial > Soil >... | reverse complement strand
GAACGGTTAAGCCTTCATCGTAAAGGTGATCCGCCTTTTGCTCCGGCGCAGCCACCCATTTCAGGTATTCCGCCTTGTTCATGAACGAGCCATCGTAATCCGTATAAACCAGCGTGTCTGCGAGCAGCGAGGACACTTCTTTGACTTCCTGCTGAGCCTCCGCTTGATTCCACGCGCGCTCCAGCTGCTTGATTTGAATTTCGTCCGCACTCGCGGATTTGTTCTGGGGCAATGAGGCCCCGGAAAACAGCACTGCGCCAAGCGTTGCAATAGTAAGAAGCTTCATAGCGTGTTCCTCATCTACTGACGGAAGATAATGCACCCTGGGCAAAACAGCATCCAATCTAATTAAACGTTAACAAGAATATCCGGCTCGGAAGCCGTGGCGTTTGGGTCTTGTATACTAAGAGGCAGGACGATTCAGATATTCTTCGTTAAAAAAGGCGCACGGCTCGGACTTAGAACTTTGTTCGGTGAGAACAGCTTACACACCATCTCCAAGACCTAACCACCCTCATAAAATCCACCGATACCCGATTCCACCTACTTCTCCACTTTCGCCCTTATATGTCCCAGCACCCGCAGATGAATCCGATGAATGATGTAGTCCGACCATAGGCGCCAGTACGCCGCTGGCCAGATGGTGTCGTGATACCACGTCGTGCCTTCGAGCAGCGTCCGTCCGCCCGGCAGCGCCGTCAACAAAAACTGCCCCTTTTCGGAAACGAAGTAGCCGTGCAAATGCGGCGGCTGAATATTTCCATATGGACTGAGCTCGTTCAGCGGCGCGGGATTTGCCGTCACGCCGAACTGCAAGAGCCGCGGCTCGTCCCAGACTTCGATGGGCTCCACAAACGGCCCCGTCGAAAAAACGCAATGCCGCACCGCGCCAACACCGCGCCCGGAGATCTCCGCGCGAATCGGATACGCAATCCCAGCGCGAAACAACAATTCCTTCGGCGGCGGTATCTCTGCAAACGCCACCACCTGGTTCCAAACTTTCTCCGGTGGCGCATTGATCTCAATCGCTGTCCGCACAACAAACTCCGGGGCCTGCAGCGCCGCCACATGCTCGATCCCAAAGGACGCTGGCACCAACACCAGAACAATCGATAGCATCGCTGGTCTTTGCCGGGTTCCCCAATAGCGATCTTGAATGCTGTACCCGATCATTCCGCCAACCGCAGAGAGCACGACCGCAAACGGCGCGGCCATCAAGATACAAATGAGACCCTCCATCGCCACCAAAAGCAGCACTGCCCCTAATATCCCGATCGGCAAGAGCGCCACGCTCAAGCACGTCTTCAAATCACGAGGCTCGTGGTAGCTGTGGAGCAGTACCGAAAACATTCCCAGGCAAAACGGCAGGGCCACAAAAAGCCCCCAGCCATACGCCTGGATTACCACTGTCCCGAGTCCTACAAATACCAGCCCCAAAACGGTCGTCAGAAAAATCGCCAGCACCGCGCTCCCCAGCGCGCTCCGCGGAATCATTCCGGCGACGACACCGGGTCCGGGCCACGGTGCTCCCTCGGAGTACGCGGCAGGCTCTTGCGGCGGCAACGCGCACAGCGCCAGGAAAAACAAAACATTAATCACCGGAATGAAGAAGAGCACCACCAGCCACACCGGCTGCCCCGCATTCCGCAGCCGCTTCGCCGTCATGGCGACGCCCACCCACAAAAATGGAATGGAGAAAAGTAGAAGCGTCGCGAGAAATTTCGTTTCGCTGTCGGAAAGATGATCGAGCCGCGCCGCTTTCCCCAACGGCGCCCAATAGTTGAAGAAAAAACTTTGGTTGTAACCCAAAAACGAACCCGCGATCAGCCGGTCCAGGTTGTACTTGATCGCCACACCGATCAACCCCACCGCCGCATACTTCCCGCGGCCCACCTTGCCGTCCCATCGCCACAAGTCCGAAAATTGCATTGCCATCGTCGGCCTGCTCCCTGCAAAAATGCGTGAGACTGCCTGCTACACCCGTGGAGAAACTTGATTCGCTGGACGAGAAACTGGCGCATGGCTTTTTTGCCTCGCCATCCGCCACCGGCGTACAAGATCCTGCGCGGCAGTAGGCCAGTCGGGAAATCGGAACTGAAAGCCAGACTCGAGCAGGCGGCCGGGAATGACTCGCCGGCTCTTAAGGATCAATTCCGTTTCCGTCTGCAGAAAGACCGCTCCAATTTCCAACATCCATTCCGCGGCCGGAAGTCCGATGCGCCTTCCCCAAGCTTGCCGCAGGGCGCTCATGAACTCACCGTTTGGCAAAGGACCAGGAGCCGCGATGTTTATGCGTCCTGTCATCTCTTCCTTGGCGATCAGATAATCGACGGCCCGTACGAAATCCGCCTCGTGAATCCAGGATACAAATTGCTTCCCCGAGCCGGAAGCGCCTCCGAGGCCAAATCGTACAAGACGAAGCAAAGCATCGAAAATACTGCCACCATCATGGCTCATGGTCATCGCGCTGCGCAGAGCGATTTTGCGCGTGCTTGGGGTGTCAACAGCAAAAAAGGATTCTTCCCAAGCTTTTGCCACATCGATACTGAACCACCACGAGGAGGGCGCGCGCGGCTCGCTCCCGCCTAGCTCTCCGGTGAACTCGTCCATTGCACGGTCCAGTGCGTGACGGTAGATGGTGGCAGTGCTGGCATTCATCCAGAGACGGGGAGGATGAGCAACCTGATTCACTGCCGCTCCAAGAACACGAGTGGATTGCGTTCGGGATTCCATGATCTCGCGTCGATTGGCCGCGTTGTAGCGGCAGTTGACACTGCGCCCCGCGAGATTGATTACTATGTCGGTTTTTTCCAGCTCGCCTGCCCAATTTCCGAGATTCTCTCCATCCCAAACGACGACGCGCCAGGGTGCCGGAAATGTTCTTCGGGATAGGACAACGACAGAGTCGCCCTTGGCATGAAAATACCGGGCAAGGATATTCCCAACCTGCCCCCCGCCACCGGGTATAACAATGCGAAGTGGTCGAGCAGAATTCATTCTGAGGGAACCTTGCGCTCTGCGGGACAGCTAGTGGATGCGCAACTCCTGCTGGCGGCAACCCAACGGTAGCCTTTGCGTAGGATTTCCATCATGCCCGGGATCCTTGAGACCCACAGCAGCGGTCGGCCCCACCAGATCTCCCGCGCCAAGGCCACCGCCGCATCCGCCCCGCCATACCGGCTCCCGTCGCTCAGCAGCAGCTGCATCTCTCGCATCAATTCGTCGCGCGACAATCCCAGCAATGCGCCTACGCGCGGATCCTGCAAAGGCGCCAGCGCCAGTCCGCGCCGCTCCAGAATCGGCGCCAGCCACCGCGCGATCCGCGTGCAGAACCGGCACTCCGCGTCAAAGAAAAACCACCCTCGCGCGTGCCGCCCCTTCCCGTCCGTGTACTCGCTCACCAGCGAAATCATCGCCGCCTCTTCTTCCCTCTTCTCCGCGGCCTCTGTGTACTCTGCGCTCTCCGCGTTAAGCCTTTTCCGTCTTTTTCCGAGACTTTCAACTTTGAACTCTCAACTGTTGACTGCCTTTTTCCCCAACAGCGTAATGACTTTCCCCCGCAGCTTCACCACGCCCTTCAGCGCCACCGTTGGCATCCGGATAATTTCCTCAAACAGCCCCGTCATCGCGGTCAAGAATTCCAGCATGCTCTCCAGCCGCTCCCGTGTGTATGCGTCGCCTTTCGGATCGGACTTTGCCTCCTGCACGCATTCCGCCAGCACGTGCAGCGTCGGATCAATCTCCCGCCGCTTGCGCTCCTCGGAAACGATCCGGAAAATCTCCCAAACATCCTTTATCGATTCAAAGTGGTCCCGCCGGTCCCCCAACACGTGCACCACGCGCACGATCCGCCACCCCTGCAGTTCTCGCAAGCTGGTGCTCACATTCGACCGCGCGACCGCCAGCGTCGTGGAAATCTCGTCCGCCGGCACGGGCCGGGCCGAGAGAAAAAGGAGGGCATGCACCTGCGCCACGGTGCGGTTGATGCCCCACCGGGTACCCATCTCTCCCCAATGCAAAATGAATTTCTGCGCCACGGGTGTGAGTGTGTTTTGCGTCATTTTCGTTTAGTCACTCATTTCTGTACATACAGAACATACGGTAGTGGAAGTCCTCTGTCAAGCCCTTTCTTCCCCGCCCTTCCCGTGCTTTCATGGCTCCCTCATAGGGAGTGACCTCATCCATGACCCCCAATGATTTTCGTCGCCTCGCCCTAAGGCTCCCCGACACCTCCGAGCACTCCCACATGGACCACCCTGACTTTCGCGTCGCCGGCAATATCTTCGCAACTCTAGGCTACCCCGAGCCCGGTTGGGCCATGGTCAAACTCACGCCTCTCGAGCAAGAAATCTTCATGAAGTCCCAGCCCGGTGTCTTCGTGCCCTGCGCCGGCGCCTGGGGACGCCGCGGGGCCACCAGCATTCGCCTCAAAGCCGCCAGAAAGCCCACCGTGCGCCGCGCGCTCACCGCTGCCTGGCTTCTGACGGCCCCCAAAGCGCTCGCGAGCAAACTGAAAGGCGCCTGATTAACATCCCAAAGAAGGGTCTGCCTTCATGCAATATGGTGGCTCTTTTCCGGATGGAACAATGACCTCTCGCTCCTGCAAACGTCTAATCTGTCCAAAGGGTGGTCGTCGTGGGTGTATGGAGGCTTGGCATGACGAATCTGGGGCGAAACATCCGATTTGGGCTGCGCCTGCTCGCTAAGAACCTCGGATTCACTTCTGTCGCCCTTTTGGCACTGACCTTGGGCATTGGCGCCAACACTGCGATTTTCAGCGTCGTGTATGCCACTCTACTTTCGCCACTCCCTTATCCCAATCCGGACCAGCTGGTCATCGTATGGTCGAAGGTCAAAGGCGGTCGCAACGGCGTTTCCGCGGGCGACTTTTTGGACTGGAAGCAACAGAGCACTGTTTTTCAGGATCTGTGCGCCTGGACAGGCGGCAGCTACAGCCTGTCCTCGGGGGACCATCCCGAAATGATCCTAACGCGCCTGACGACTCCAGGTTTCAACAACATGGTGGGCACTCCCTTCATGCTCGGGCGGGATATCCTGCCCGAGGAAGGAGTTGTGGGGAAAGACCGCGTTGTGGTCATGACCCATAAGCTTTGGGTGGAGCGCTTCGGCAGTGACCGCGACATCATCGGCAAGCCCATTCGATTGAACAACGAGCCTTATACGGTCGTCGGAGTTCTCGCCAAGGGCCAGCCCGACCGCCTCGAAGCCCAACTTTTTGTCCCGCTGGCCTTCAAACCGGAGCAGATCAACCACGACTTTCATTTCATCCTGGTAATGGGACGTCTCAAGCCTGGCGTCACCCTGCAACAAGCCAACGCCAACATGGATTCCGTTACGCGGCACATTGCCGAAGTCTATCCAAAGTCCAACCAGGGCTGGGGCGCCACGGTGGAACCCTTGCAGAACGATTTCATCAGCAAGGACACGATTAAGAATCTTTGGCTGCTGATGGGCGCCGTGGGTTTCATCTTGTTGATCGCCTGCGTCAATGTCGCCAATCTCCTTCTCGCTCGCGGCACGGTTCGCCAAAAGGAGATTGCCGTGCGCGCCTCTTTGGGCGCCACGCGTGGCCAGCTCTTCGCTCAGTTTCTGACCGAGAGCCTGGCGCTGTCCTTGATCGGCGGCGTATTGGGTATCAGCCTCGCCTGGGGCCTACTAAAGGGTATTGTCGCCCTGATCCCACAATTCAGCCTTCCCTCGGAAGCGGACATTCGGTTGAATCTGCCGGTCCTCTTTTTCAGCCTTGCGGCAAGCCTTCTGTGTGGTGTGCTTTTTGGTTGCGCTCCAGCGTGGCAAACGGCGCGCCTCAATCTGAGTGATGTCTTGAAGGAAAGCGGCCGCTCTGCGGTCAGCGCCGGCCGCCACGGGTTGCGCCGCACGCTGGTGGTCCTCGAATTTGCGTTGGCGCTCACGCTACTTGCCGGCGCCGGACTTGTGATTCACAGTTTCTACAAATTGACGCGCGTGGACCTCGGATTTCGGCAGGATCACATCCTTACGTTTTTTCTCCCAGTCACGAATGAACACTTTACGAAGCCCGAGCAAATCAACGCCTTTTATCGCCAACTGCTCGACCAACTCGGCGCGCTCCCGGGAATCACTGCGGCTTCCGCTTCCACAGGCATGCCCATCATCGGCACAAACTTTGGCATGCCCTTCCATCTTGCGGGACAGGAGGTTACCGATCCTTCTTCCCGCCCCGGAGCGGGTTTCAACATGGTCAGCCCGGAATATTTCAAAACTTTTGGCATCCACATTGATAAGGGCCGCGAAATTACCGCGCAGGACGTCGCCGGCGGGCTGGCGGTTGCCGTCGTGAACGAGACTTTCGCCAAGAAATATCTGGGTAACCTGGACCCGCTCACGCAGCGCGTGGTCGTTGAGCAATTGGTTCCCGGAGTCACGAAGCTGGGCCCACCGATCGAATGGCAAATCGTCGGCGTCTACCACAACATCCACAATGGCGGCGTCCGCGGCGACGGCTTTCCCGAAATCGATGTACCGTTCGTCCAAAGCCCGTGGCCGCAGGCAGGCCTGGCGGTTCGCACGTTTGGCGATCCCGCAAGCATGACCAAGAGCATTAGCGCGGTCGTTCGTTCCGTGGATCCCAACCTTCCGCTCGATCAAGTGAAGACCATGGATCAACTTGTGGATGAGTCTCTGGCGAGTGACCGCTTTTCCACGGTGCTCTTCGGAGGATTTGCCGGTGTGGCCTTGCTGCTCGCAGCCATTGGCATTTATGGAGTGATGTCCTTCACCGTGGCGCAACGAACTCACGAAATCGGACTGCGCATGGCACTGGGCGCCGGTCCCAATCAAGTGCTTCGTCTGGTGCTGAAGGAAGGTATGCTTCTGGCTTTCGCGGGATTGGCAGTGGGTCTTGCGGGCACTTATTTTGTCGGGCGCGTCATGAAGACCCTTCTCTATCAGGTCAACGCCATGGACCCCGCGGCTATCAGCGGCGTCACCGCCGTGCTGCTGCTCTCCGCATTTTGCGCGTGCTACATTCCCGCGCGCCGCGCCACCCACGTCGACCCCATGGTGGCACTGCGCGACGAATAGGAAAATGAGCTCGCGACCGGATCGGCGGACCACGGCCTTGTCAAAGTGCTTCTTGTATTACGAATCGTAATACGGTCGTTTAACGCCTGCACGGCCATCTACGCCCGATTCTCATCCCGTGACAGGTTGCAGATGCCCCAGACGAGCTGCTCGCGAGGTTCTACAGGTTGGTCATCCCACTGTCTGCATCGCAGGAACCAGGGCAGGAATATCGATGCGAATGACCGTGCCCTCGCCCGGGCGGCTTTGGATGTCTAAGCGAAAATCAGCGCCGTACAGCACATGCAACCGCTCGCGCACGTTGCTCAGCCCAATGCCTTCGACGTAAACATGCGGCATTTTTTCCTCGGAGATACCCACGCCATTGTCTTCAATCTCGATATGTAGCCGTCCGTCCCTGGTGGCAGTGCGCAGCTGGATTTTTCCTCCGCCGAGTTTTGGGGCAAGGCCGTGTTTCAGGCAGTTTTCCACAATCGGTTGAAGCAGCATGCTGGGAACGAAAGCCTCAAGGGTTTCTTCTTCTAGCTCTTTGACGATTTCAAGGTTGTCGCGGCCGAAGCGAGCGACTTCGATGTCCAGGTAATCGTCGATGAATTGCAATTCTTCCTGGAGAGGCACGAAGGTTTCGTGCTTGCGCAGCAAGCGCCGCAGAATGTTGCTGAGTTTCAACACGACGCCGCGGGCGGAATCCGGATCGAAGCGGATCAGCGCCGAAACGGTATTCAGCGTGTTGAACAAAAAGTGGGGATTGATCTGGCTGGAGAGCGCATCCATCCGCGCTTTCAGCAAAAGCTGCTGGTGGCGCTCGAGGTTCATCTCGATGCGCGTGTTGTTCCAGATTTTCAGCGGCGCGGCAACGGACATCAGCGTGGCGATGACCACGAGCCCCAGCCACCAATCCCAGTGGGGATCGATCGCAAAGAGCCATTTGGTCTTGGTGGCATTCACGAGAGCGACGCGGCCGAGCTCCAGAGCGATGCAGGTAGTCAGCGGCGCCATCTCCCAAGACAATTCCGCTTTCCGCAGCAACTTGACCGTGGCTTTGGGAATATTCAGAAATGTGAACGGGCCGAAATTCCACAGGTCTTCTTTGTTGGGAATGGCCTGGCGGATCAATCCACCAAGCAATCCTGCGGTCGAGGCCACCGGCATACCCAGCCACTCGTGCGAAATCAAGACGGGAATGGTGATGATGGCGCCGCCGATAGGGCCGACGACACGGCCACCGAGCAGACCCATGAGGAACGCGCCTTCCATCGAGAGATCGGCGAATTTATAGGCGGAGCCAACCAGCCGAAGCAGCACACCGAGGATCAGGGGCGGCACCATGAACATCATCAATTTCAGTTTTTGATCGACGTCGCGTTCTTCGGTGAAGAGCACGCGGCGGAAGGTGTTCCACCGCGCGAGCAGCGCCGCGATGGACGACGCCACGCCCACCTTGAGCAACAAGGTAAACAGCAGATCGCGGACTGGTGTTGCCGTTTCCATTTCGCCGGTGTTTCTCAGGCTAACGCTAGCCAATCCCAGGCTCGATGTAAAGCGTGCTGCTCGACCTATTGTTCCAAGCCGGGCCTGAAGAATTGGGGCGCAGTATTGTGCGGGAGATTTCCATTTCCGACCACGCAAATTCCTGAGACCATTCGCAAGCGGGGAATGGCTCCCGCCATGAAAATTTTCGTACGGAGAATGCAGATGAAAATGACAAACATCGGAGACCGTCAGAATTTGGCCATCTATCTCGCGTCCACCGCATTGCTCGTCTCGCTGATTGCCTGCAGCCGATCCGTACCCGTGGGCGCAGCGGGGGAAGAAAAGAGCGACTCCTGGAAAAGTGAGCGGCAATATCCGCCGTTGGTTTTCAACAGCAATGCGTGGCTGGACTGCTCTATCTCGTCCAGCGCAAATGGACGGCAGATCATGAACACGACGTCGGGCCAGGGATTCACGTTCGATGCGGCCATGCTTCCCATTGAAAAGAGCAAGTTGCAAGTGATCGGCCAATCGGGGATGAAATACAAATTCGATTCTTTTCCCGCCACCGTGGTCAAAGCTCGTTTTACGGGCTTGGGCGAAGGGTTGATCACCGAAATGAAGTCGGAAGTGGAAGTGGCTGTCGCGCGTTTTAGCCAACCGGGTGGGGCGGGGACGGCCATTCATTTTACGGGCGCGGACATCAGCGCGGATTCTGCGTACGTCGAGTTTACGGGAGTGTTTGTGAGAACCAGCGATAACAAACGATTCCCTTTTCGCGTGCTGTTCGGACATGTTTCGGAGGGAAGCGGCACAGTAGTTCCGTTCAACGCTGCAGCGGAAACCACGTTAATGAGCAAGAATGTGAGACTGGGAAGCCTGCAGCGTCCGGTGACGGTAACGACGGCGCTGTATGAAGCGGAAGAGGATGTCGCTAAGTTGAAAATGCAATGAAAGTGAGTGTGAGAAACACAGTGGTGAATTCGCGGGATGGGGGAGCCCTGCTATACTTTCCGATTCCCATGAACAGAAAACTACAACCAAGGAAGCGAACGAAGAAGAACAATAACCTTCGGATGGCCGCGCAGGCAGAGTTGCCGACGCGCTACGGGCGCTTCACCATTTATGGGTTCGAAGGCCGTGGGCCGCTGGAGGAAGCGGTGGCTTTGGTTCGAGGTAATTTGAAAGGTCGGATTGCGCCGCTGGTGCGCGTACACTCGCAATGCCTGACGGGCGATGTGCTCACTTCGTTGCGATGTGATTGCCGGGCGCAGCTGGAATTGTCACTGAAAAAAATCGGGCAGGCGCCCTCGGGAATCCTTCTTTATCTGCCGCAGGAAGGCCGGGGGATCGGATTGATGAACAAACTGCGGGCTTACGAACTGCAAGACGGCGGGATGGATACCGTTGAGGCGAATGAAAAGTTGGGATTTGCGGCAGATGCGCGCGATTATGATTTTTCCGCGCAAGTTCTGAAAAAACTAGGGGCGACAAAAATTCGGTTACTCTCGAACAATCCGGAAAAAGTCCGCCAGCTCGAACGCTCCGGAATTCAAGTGGTCGAACGGCTTCCCTGCCAGCCGCGCGTTTCAAAGACTTCCCGCGCCTATCTGAAAACCAAAAAACGCAAAATGGGTCATCTCTTAAAGGGTGTCTGACCGAAGTAAACAGACGGAGAACTTGGAAGAAAGCCCGGGCGGGCGCAGTTCCCGGAAAATGCCTCTATCCGCCGCCGACGAATTGCACGATTTCATAACGGTCACCGGCGGCTAAACGCGTTTCCTGCCATTTGGGGCGCGGCAAGATTTCCAGATTTCTCTCTATCGCCACGCGCCCGGCGTTGAGTCCGAGTTCACTGAGTAAATCAACAACAGTAGACTCCACGCTTGTGGCGCGACTCTCTCCGTTTACGGTAATGGTGACGGTGGTTTCCATCGCTAACTCGCGGCGGGGACTTTTGGCCTCGCGCGCAGCTGAAACCGCAAATGTCCCTTGGCATCACCGTCGAACGCTTCGATGACCAGCGCCGGCTCGGGGCCTGAGAGTTTTGGCATGTCGAATTCGAGCTGGGCGCGGCCGTCGATTCCTGTTTCGGTTTTGAATTCGTTCGAATCGGTGGAGCCATCGATGCGGGCAACAACACGCGCGTGATTTACGGCTTCGCCGCTGTCGCGGTTCTGGACGGAAACATCGAGAGTGGCGCGTTTCCCGGAGAGCCAGCTTTTTGCGTTGATAAGCACTAACGTGAGAACTTTCGGCACTGCGGGCACACTCGAACTGCTTGCGGCTGACGAAAGCCTGGTTTCCTGCGGCAGGGAGAGATGAAGCGTACCCGTTCGAATCTCTTCTACGACGGCGCGGTGCTGTTCGTCCAGGCGTTGCTTGAGCGCTTGCTCGCCGTCAGCATTCAAAGGCAGCAAATCGAAATAGTTGTTGGTGCGGCGGTGCAGCACGCGCCCTTTGAAGTACACGGTGGTATCAATGAGCGCGTTCGTGGTACCGCGATCTTCTGTCTGGACGTGAAAGGTGGTGTCGCCCGCCTTCACGTTTGAATTGTGGCCAAAAAGCATCTAAGTGTTCGCCCTTGCCCGCTGATCGATTCGAATCCGGCTCGCAGGAGCTTCTCCGCCGCATTTGACCGACCGGCGGTGGAGTCGTTATTATAGCAAGTCGCCCATGAGTGGTTCTGGCTTACATAGTTACGCTCCGCTTCTCTTACACCTGCTGATCGCCGCGGCGCTTGCCGGCGCGCTGACGGCTGTCTCGGTGCTGGTCGGATGGCGACGGCCGAGCCGGGCAAAGCAGCAGCCCTATGAATGCGGCATGGAACCTACGGGAGACGCCTGGCAGCCCTTCTCCGTCAAATTCTACCTTGTGGCGATCGTCTTTATTTTGTTCGACGTAGAAGCGATCTTCCTGTATCCCTGGGCTTACATTTTTCGCAGTTTGTCATGGTACGGATTTGCGGAGATGATGCTGTACATCGCGATTCTGTTAGTTGGTTACCTCTATCTCTGGAAAAAGGGCGCGCTGGACTGGCATAAATAGCCGGCGCTTGCGGGATTCGAAATCGTGACGGAGACTTCCAGCCAAAACGCTAATGTTGTAGCCGAACAACTGCGTGCGTGGAACGCGAAGGCGGTCGCTGAAGTCATAGAATTCCGAGGCGAAACGACGATCGTGGTGCCGCCCGAGCTGCTTCGAGCCACTGCCGAACGCTGCCGCGAGCAAAAGGCGCTTCAGTACAACCTGCTGACAGACGCGACCTGTGTGGATCGTTATCCGCACGAGCCGCGATTCGAATTGAACTACCACCTGGTTTCCATCCCGCGGCGGGAGAAAGTGCGACTGAAAGTGCGGCTTTCCGGCAGCGACCCTGTTGTGGATTCGCTGGTGCCGGTGTGGCCAGGCGCAAATTGGCTGGAGCGTGAGATTTTCGATCTTTTCGGGATTCGCTTCAACGGACATCCGGATTTGCGACGCATCCTGCTTCCCGACGACTGGGAAGGCCATCCTCTGCGCAGAGACTATCCCGTGCAGGGTTATCGCGACGTGCCGAATACGGGAGAGCTCTTCAAGAAGGGCGCCACGCCATGACCATCGTAGAAACCGCAACCGGCGCGGCGAAAACCATGGTCCTCAACATGGGGCCACAGCACCCGTCCACACACGGGGTGCTGCGGATTTTGTTGGAGCTGGACGGCGAAATCGTGGTGAAGGCGGTTCCCGACCTCGGGTATCTGCATACCGGCATTGAAAAATCGTGTGAAGACAAGACCTATTCGCAGGCCATCACGCTCACGGACCGGATGGACTACCTGAATCCGCTGGGCAATAACCTGGTGTATTGCCTGGCAGTAGAAAAATTGCTGGGGCTGGAAGTGCCAAAGCGCGCGCAATACATCCGCGTGATGATGGTGGAACTGCAGCGGATTTCTTCACACCTGGTTTGGCTGGGAACGCACGCGATCGATTTGGGCGCGATGTCGGTTTTCCTGTATTGCTTCCGCGAGCGCGAAGAAATTCTGAAGATTTTCGAAATGTTCGCCGGGCAACGGATGATGACCAGCTACATTCGAATCGGCGGGCTGGCGCTGGATGTGCCGACAGGCTGGCGGGCGGCTGTCGAGCGTTTCCTGAAAATGATGCCCAGTCGCGTAGATGAATACGAAACGCTGCTCACGAAAAACCGCATCTGGATGGGGCGCACGCAGGGCATCGGGTACATTTCCGCGGAAGACGCGATTGCGCTGAGCATGACCGGGCCGACGCTGCGAGCCGCGGGAGTGGCCTACGACAACCGGAAATACTTTCCGTACTCGAGCTATGAAGAGTTTGATTTTGCAGTTCCGACTCGCACGGAGTCCGATTGCTTTGCGCGGTATATGGTGCGCGTTGCGGAGATGCGCGAGAGCCTGAAAATCATCCGGCAGGCGCTGGACAAGATTACGAATGAAGGCCCGGTGATGGCCGAAGCGCCGGGCGTGATTCCCCCCCAGCGTGAAAAAATGAAGACGGAGATGGAAGCGCTCATCTACCACTTCAAGATATTCACGGAGGGCTTTTCACCGGCGCCGGGAGAGGCGTTTGTGACCGTCGAATCGCCGCGGGGCGAGCTGGGATGCTTTATTGCCAGCGACGGATCGCCGAAGCCGCTGCGGGCGCACTTTCGCGGGCCGTCGTTCATTAATCTGCAGGCGCTGCCAAAACTGATCGAAGGGCAATTAATTTCTGATGTGATTGCCTGCATCGGCACAATCGATATCGTCTTGGGAGAAGTCGACCGATAACCATGGTACTGTCCGCCCCGCTTTCGGCGAAGTTTGAATTGCTGCAAAACCGCTATCCGGTGAAGCGCAGCGCGCTGATCCCCATGATGATGTACGCGCAGGATGAATATGGCTGCGTGAGCGACGAAATGATCGCGGAAATCGGGCGGCGGCTGGACCTGAACAACGTGCAGATCGAAGAAACTTTGGCGTACTACTCGATGCTGCACCGCAAGCCGATGGGCAAGCACCACGTGCAGATTTGCACGAACGTGGCGTGCATGCTGAAAGGCGGGTACGCGCTGCTGGAGCGCGCGAAGAAGCGGCTGGAGATTGGACACAAGGAGACAACCGCGGACGGAGTTTTTTCTTTGGAAGAAGTGGAATGCATCGGAGCCTGCACGGGTGCGCCGGCAATGCAGGTGAATTACGATTTTTACGAGAACCTGACGCCGATCAAGTTCGATCGCATCATTCAGGATTTAGATGCCGGACGGAGGCCTGAACCGGAAAAAGTGATTTCCGGGGCGCTCCACGAGCGGCATCCGTCGGAAACGCCGCTGATCAGCAAGCGCTGGGGCATCAAGGACTCGCACACGATTGACGTTTATGTGAAGCATGAAGGCTATCAGGCGCTGGAAAAAGCGCTGAAGCAGATGACGCCGGAGGGCATCATCGACGAAGTGAAAAAATCCAATCTGCGCGGGCGCGGCGGCGCGGGCTTTCCCACGGGCATGAAGTGGTTTTTTGTGCCCAAGGATTCGCCGAAACCGAAATACGTGATTTGCAATGCGGATGAATCGGAGCCAGGAACTTGCAAGGACCGTCCGCTGATGGAAATGGACCCGCACCAACTGATCGAAGGAATGATCATTGCGGGGCGCGCAATCGGGTCGCACCAGGGCTTCATTTATATTCGCGGAGAATATCGCTACGTGCTGGACATCGTTGACGCGGCGATTGCAGAGGCGTATTCGCGCGGCTATCTCGGCAAAGACATTCTTGGCTCGGGATTCGATTTCGACCTGCTCATTCATACCGGCGCGGGCGCTTACGAGTGTGGTGAAGAATCAGCATTGATGGAATCGCTCGAAGGCAAGCGCGGCTATCCGCGCATCAAGCCGCCCTTTCCCGCCGTTGTCGGCCTGTATGGATGCCCGACGATCATCAATAACGTGGAGACGCTGAGCGCGGTGCCATCGATCATCCTGGAGGGCGGCGAGGCCTACGCGAATCGCGGCACGCCGAAGAATGGCGGCACGCGCATGTTGTGCATCGCGGGGCACGTCAATAAGCCCGGAATTTATGAAGTGCCTCTGGGAATGAACATGAAGAAGTTCATTTACGAAGTGGCTGGCGGCATCCCGGGCAACAAAAAGATCAAGGCGGTGATTCCGGGCGGTAGCTCCTGTCCATTGTTGACAGGCGATGAGATCGACATTGCCATGGACTACGACTCGGTAGCCAAGGCCGGGTCGATGCTCGGCTCCGGCGGCATGGTGGTGATGGACGAAGACACCTGCATGGTGGACATGGCGCGGCGCATCATGCACTTTTACGCTCACGAATCCTGCGGCTGGTGCATTCCATGCCGCGAGGGTACAACGTGGCTGAGGAAGATATTGGAACGATTTCACGTGGGCCTCGGGCGTCCTGAAGACATAGATGTCATCGCCGACCTGGCGAAAAACATGCTGGGGCGCACGTTCTGCCCGCTAGGCGACGCGGCGGCGATGCCGACCATCAGCATCATGAAAAAGTGGCGCGGTGAATTTGAAGAGCATTTGAAGGGACGCTGTGCGTATAAGACCGCGGAAGCGTTAGTCGGCTCGCGATAGGAATCCATGGCAGACCAGAAGCTGATTCACCTGAAGATTAACGACCGCGACGTGGACGTTCCGCAAGGGACGCTGCTGATTGAAGCGACGCGCCGCATCGGGACGGAAGTGCCGTCGTTTTGCTATTACCCCGGGCTGTCACTGCAGGCGGCTTGCAGGATGTGCCTGGTGGAGATTGAAAAAGCGCCGAAGTTGCAGACGGCGTGCACGGTTATTGCCACCGAAGGCATGATCGTTCGAACGGACAGCGAGCAGGTGCGCAACGCGCGGAAGTACATGCTGGAATTTTTGCTGACAAATCATCCGCTGGATTGCCCGGTTTGCGACAAAGGCGGCGAGTGCGAATTGCAGGACATGGTCTTCCGCTACGGCGCGGATACCAGCCGGTTTGTGGAAGAAAAGATTCACCGGCCGGAGGAGAAATGGTCGGAGCTGGTTTATTACGATGCGCCGCGGTGCATTTTGTGTTTTCGTTGCGTGCGCGTGTGCGATGAAGGCATGGACGTGAAGGCGCTCGGCGTGGGGATGCGCGGCGCGAACAGCGTGATCATCCCGAACCGCGAGGATCACCTGGAATGCGAAGAGTGCGGGATGTGCATCGATATTTGCCCGGTGGGCGCCCTGACCAGCGGGACCTATCGCTACAAAACGCGGCCTTGGGAGATGCAATACGTTTCGACGGTGTGCACGCACTGTTCGAACGGATGCAAGACCACGCTGAGCGTGCGCAATCACGAGATTTTGCGTTCGAACAACCGCGACCTGAGCGGAATTAATAAAGACTTTCTGTGCGTGAAGGGGCGCTTTGGTTTTGATTTTACCAGGCACGCGGACCGCATCCGGCAGCCGATGGTGCGTAAGGGCGACAAGCTGTTTCCAGTTTCGTGGGAAGAGGCGGCGCAAGCGGCGGCAGCGAAGCTGAAGGCGGTTTACGACGCCAATGGTAAGGATGCAATCGGGTTTATCGGTTCGAATCGCACTTCGAATGAAGAGAATTACCTGCTGCAGCGGCTGGCGCGCGGGACGTTTGGGACAAACAACATCGATCATCACCGCACGGCTGATTACACGGGATTGGTAACAGCGCTGGGCGACCGTGCCGGCGATTCCTTGCTGACGATGGAGCAGTTGTATCAGTCAAAAGCAGTGCTGCTAATTGGAAATGATCCAACGAATCAGAATCCGCTGGTGGGCTGGCAAATTCGCAGCGGCATCCGGCATTTTGGGACGAAGCTATTCGTCATCAATGCGAAAGAGATCAAGCTGAAACGCAAGGCTGCCCAGTTCGTGAAGATCTCCTCCGGACAGGAAATGGCTGTTTTCAAATGGCTCGCGCATGAAGAGGGCCAGCTTGCGACGGAGTTGGTGGAACAACTCGTTCAATTGAAGGCCGGACTCGAGGCGCAATCCGATGTGGCCATCGTATTCGGCGCCGAAGTTACGGGCGCGGCGATCGCACAGGTGGTGGCTTTCGGTTCGAAACTCCCCGGCAAGACGCGTTACATGGCGCTGGGAGATTATGCGAATTCGCGCGGCGCCGCTGATATGGGTGTGCTGCCGGATCGCTTGCCTGGTTACGCCTACGTGGATGATGCAAGCGCGCGCGAGAAATTCGAAGAGTTGTGGGGAGACGTGATCCCCTCGAAAGCGGGCCTGACCACGCCACAAATGGTGGAAGCCGCGCAGAACGGCAAGTTGAAGGCGCTTTACGTTGTCGGTGCTAATCCGTTTGGGCATTTTGGGACGCTGGGTTACGGGCGCGGGAAGCTGGACTTGCTGATCGTTCATGAAATGTTTCTGACGGAAACGGCGAAGGCCGCGGACATCGTTTTCCCCGCAGCTTCGGCTTATGAGAAGGACGGGACCGTCACGAATACGTCCGGTGAAATCCAATTGCTGCACAAAGCGGCAGAAGTGATGGGACCGCGCAGTGACTTCGATCTCTTGCGCATTCTCTCGCACCAACTCGAAAAGCTGGGACTAGGGAAGGCATTTCATTACAAGACGCCCGCAGCGGTGTTCGAAGAGATTCGCAAAGCGGTGCCCGCGTACAACGTTGAAGCGGCGGGATTGCTCACAGGGGGCGCTGAAGCGTCACGCGTGCAGTTCGCAAAGAACGGGCACGCGCCGTACGACGTTCCGGCTGGTCTGATTCGTTCGGCCGAAGACACGCTTTTCACCAGCGGCACGCTGGGACGCTTCTGCACGATGATGGAATCTGTGCCGGAGTCCAAGGCGAAGCCGTGAGCACCTTTCTCTCCAGCAACGCCGAGCTGATCATCACGCTGGTCAAGATTGTATTGTTGCTTTTTATTGTGCTCACGGTGAATGCGTATCTCACCTGGTTCGAACGAAAAGTGGTGGCGCACATTCAATCGCGATGGGGGCCGCACCGCGTGGGCCCGCACGGGTTGCTGCAACCGCTGGCTGATGGCGTAAAGTTTCTTTTCAAGGAAGATCCCACGCCCGCGGGAGTCGACAAATTTGTTTTTTACCTCGCGCCGCTTCTGGCCCTGGCGCTGGCGATGACTTCCATCGCCATTATTCCGTTTGGTCCGGACCCGATCCATGTATTCGGTCACGATGTTTATTTGGGCATCGCGCCGCCCGACTTGAACATCGGGATTCTCGCGCTCTTTGCGATTACCGCGCTGGGAGTTTACGGCATCGCACTGGCGGGCTGGTCTTCGAATAGTAAGTATCCGCTGCTCGGCGGATTGCGGAGCTCGGCGCAGATGATCAGCTACGAGCTGGCGCTGACGATGTCGGTAGTCGGAGTGCTGCTGTTGGCGGGCAGCTTTAACTTGCGCGACATTATTAACGCGCAGGCGCATCACCCGGAACTGGGGATTTTGGGTTGGAACGTCTGGCCGCAGATTCTCGGCTTCATTTGTTTTTTTATTGCGGCGATTGCGGAGACCAACCGCGCTCCCTTTGACTTGCCGGAGGCGGAGTCCGAGCTCGTTGCGGGTTTTCACACGGAGTACGCCAGCTTCAAGTTCGCGATGTTTTTTATCGCTGAGTACACCAGCATGATCACGGTTTCCTGCCTTTGCTCAATTATGTTTTTCGGCGGATGGCTATCTCCCTTCCCTGCTTCGTGGACGTTCACGCACTATGTGCCGTCGGTCATTTTGATTTCCTTTGGCTTGTGGGTAATTTGGGATGGCATCCGGTATGAAACGGTTTTCGGCAAGATTATCCTGCCTGCCGCGGGAATAGCAATCACCGCGCTGGGCGCGGTTTTCATTTTGTTTCCGGATGTAAATGCGTTTATTCAGGCGCCGTTCTGGCTGCTGTCGAAAATTTTCATTTTCTTGTTCGTTTATGTGTGGATGCGCGGCACGCTGCCGCGTTTTCGTTATGACCAGCTGATGGCGTTTGGCTGGAAGCTGCTTCTGCCGGTCTCCATCGTGAACGTGGTGCTGACCAGCTTCGCGATTCTGGCGAAGATGCAGTGGGGCGCGAAATGACGGCGCCGCTCGCGGTCTTCTTCGTGCTTGCGGGACTGGCAGTGATCGGCGCGATCAATCTGATTTTGCAGAAGCATCCGATTCACAGCGCACTGTCGCTGATTGTGGTCATGGTCGCGCTCGCGGGGCTGTACCTGCTGATGGGCGCGGAGTTTGTGGCCGCGGTGCAGATCATCGTGTATGGCGGCGCGATCATGGTGCTGTTTGTGCTGGTGATCATGCTTTTGAATGCGGGGATCGAGGAGCACACCAGCATTTCGAAGCTGGCGGGTGTCCCGGGATTGCTGCTGGTGGCGGCGCTGGCGGGCTTTATCACCGCCACGATTGCGCGATCGACGGATGTCGTGCAGGCGGCGCAGCAAACGGGCGATATGTCTTCGAACAAGGGCATTTCCAACATGCTCTTCAGGGATTTTGTGTATCCGTTCGAACTGACGTCATTTTTGATTCTCGTCGCGATTATGGGAGCGGTCGTGCTGGCGCAGCGGGAGAAGAGCTGAGATGGTGCCGACGAATTATTACGTGATTCTGAGCGCGATTTTGTTCGGCCTTGGCGTCTTTGCGTTCGTCTTCAAGCGCAACATCATCACGATTTTCATGTCCATCGAGTTGATGCTCAATGCGGTAAACCTGGCATTTGTGGCATTCAGCCGGGCGCTGGGCAAACTCGACGGGCAGGTGTTTGTGTTGTTTGTGATTGTGGTGGCGGCCGCGGAAGCGGCGGTTGGCCTGGGAATCATCATTCTGATTGCGCGCAACCGGCAGTCGTTGAACGTTGAGCGCGTGGATTTGCTCAAACTCTAATGCCGGCGCATCCGATCCTCGAATATCTTTGGATTATTCCGCTGCTGCCGCTGCTGGGCTCGGCGATTAACGGTCTGTTTGGCGCGAAGTGGCCGAACAAGATTGTGAACTGGGTGGCGCTGAGCTCGACGGGGCTTTCGTTTCTAGCTGCGCTTGAAGCTGTCCGTGAATTCTTTCAACTTTCGCCGGAACAGATTCCCTGGGTAAGGCCCTATTTCACCTGGATCGCCGCTGGAAATTTTCGCGCGGGCTTCGATCTGCAGATGGATCAGCTCACGGTGGTGATGGTGCTGGTGGTCACCGGAGTTGGCTGGCTTATCCACATTTATTCGACGGGATACATGGCGCATGAAGGCGGCTACTATCGCTTCTTTTCATATTTGAATCTCTTCATGTTCTTCATGCTGGTCCTGGTCCTGGCCGCGAACTATGTGCTCCTCTTCGTTGGATGGGAAGGCGTGGGCCTCGCTAGCTACTTGCTGATCGGATTTTACTTTTTGAAAAAATCGGCTTCCGATGCCGGCAAGAAAGCATTCATCGTCAACCGCATTGGCGATTTTGGCTTCATGTTGGGAATGTTTTTGCTGTTCCGGGCGTTCCATACTCTAGATTTCAACACCCTGTTCGATCTGAAGCACGCGGCCGGATGGCAGCCTGAGCCTTGGGGCCAGTTCAGCACGTTGACTATCGCCTGCTTGTTGCTGTTCATGGGTGCTTGCGGAAAATCCGCGCAGCTTCCGCTCTATGTATGGTTGCCAGACGCAATGGAAGGCCCCACTCCGGTGAGCGCGCTGATTCACGCCGCCACCATGGTGACGGCGGGCGTGTACGTTGTGGCGCGTTCTCACGTGCTCTTCACACATTCCGAAACGGCGTCGGTCGTTGTGGCCATCGTCGGGTGCGCCACGGCGTTCTTCGCCGCGACCATCGGGCTGGTGCAGACGGACATCAAAAAAGTTTTGGCGTACTCGACGGTCAGCCAGCTGGGATATATGTTTCTGGCATGCGGGGTTGGCGCGTTTTCCGCGGGCATCTTCCACTTGATGACGCATGCGTTTTTTAAAGCGCTGCTGTTTCTTGCCGCCGGCAGTGTGATTCACGCCATGGGCGGCGAGCAGGACATGCAGAAGATGGGAGGGCTCAGCCAGAAGATCAAATACACCTTTGCGACCATGTTGATCGCGACGTTGGCAATTACCGGCATTCCCTTCTTTGCCGGCTTCTTCTCCAAGGATGCCATTCTCCTTGCGGCATTTCAGATTCCTGGCGGCCATCCGCTGTATGCCGTTGGGTTGCTCACTGCGCTGCTGACGTCGTTTTACATGTTCCGGTTGATCTTTCTCACTTTTCACGGTAAGCCGCGCTACGACGAGCGCAAGGTGCACGTCCATGAATCACCCTGGAGCATGCTCGGCCCCCTCGTGGTGTTGGCAGTGCTTTCATTTGTGGGCGGGTGGTTTGCCCTGCCTGCGTTTTTCCAGGGCAAGGACTATTTCAGTAGTTTCCTCGCACCAGTTTTTGGCGGCAACGAATCAGCCGAAGCGTTAGGAGGAGCAGCGGCGCACACTCGGGAATTAACCCTGGCGTTTGTAGCCGTGAGTGCGGCGCTCGCGGGATTGGGCCTCGCGTACTGGCTTTACTTGAAGAGCCCGTCCAAGCCCGGGGAACTCGCCAAGTCGATGAAGGGCGTGTACACGACTCTGCTGAACAAATACTACGTGGACGAGCTTTACGCTGCCGCGATCGTCAGGCCGCTGCTGTGGATTTCCACCAATGTTTTCTGGAAAACGGTGGATGTGGGCGTGATCGACGGGGCGGTGAATGGAGTCGCGGACGGCCTCACCGCCGTTGGCGATGGCGTGCGTCACGCGCAATCGGGCAATACGCGCAGTTACGCGGTGTGGGTGGTCATCGGAGCGATCGTGATCATCGCCTTCGTATTTTTCTGGACGAGCGCCGGGAAGCCGGTCGTCGGGATGGTGCGCTGATGCTGGCCGGGGGACACTTACTTACGGTTCTGATCTTCTTCCCCGCCGTGGGAGCGCTGGCGCTACTGTTGTTGCGCGGCGACGATCACAAATATATTCGCTATCTGGCTCTCACAGTTTCGCTGGCCGAATTCATTCTTTCTCTTTTCCTGCTCTTGAAGGTTCCCGTCAGCGCTGCCGGGTATCAATTGGAAGAACTTGCGAAGTGGATCCATCAGCCACCCATCAACTATCACTTGGGCGTTGATGGCATAAGTCTATTCCTTGTCATCTTGACGACATTTTTGACGCCGATCTCCGTGCTGGCTTCGTGGAAAAGCATCGAGCATCGCGTCAAAGAATTCTTCATCATGCTGTTGATGCTCGAAGTCGGCGTGGTCGGTGTGTTTCTCTCACTCGATCTGTTCCTCTTCTTCCTCTTCTGGGAAGTGATGCTAATTCCCATGGCCTTGCTGATTGGCATCTGGGGCCACGACCGCCGCGTCTACGCCGCCGTCAAATTTATCCTTTACACCATGGCGGGCTCGATCTTCATGCTGGTTGGCATCATTTGGCTGTACAACGCGACCGGTACGTTCGACTTGCCGACGGTTCAGCAGATGCTTGCGAACGGCGTGCTGCAGCTCGCGCCGCGAACGGAGATGCTTCTGTTCCTGGCATTCTTCGTGGCGTTCGCCATCAAGGTGCCGCTCTTCCCGCTGCACACCTGGCTGCCGGATGCGCACGTCGAGGCGCCCACGGCCGGCTCGGTGATGCTGGCCGGAGTGCTGCTGAAGATGGGCACCTACGGCATGATTCGTTTCTGTTTGCCACTGTTCCCGGAGGCATCGCGCCGCGCCGCCCCCTGGGTCGCCACGCTGGCGATCATCGGCATCATTTATGGCGCGTTGGTGGCGATGGTTCAGCCAAATCTGAAAAAGCTGGTCGCGTATTCTTCGGTGAGCCACCTGGGCTTCGTAGTGCTCGGAATCTTCGCGTTCCACAACATTTCGATGCAGGGCGCCGTCTATCAAATGCTGGCGCACGGCATCTCCACCGGGGCGCTCTTCCTGCTCGTTGGCATGCTCTACGATCGCCGACATACGTTTGAAATCAGCGAGTACGGCGGACTCGCCACGCCGATGCCGAAGCTTGCGGCGTTCTTCCTGTTTGTTGCGCTGTCTTCACTGGGCTTGCCGATACTGAATGGGTTTGTCGGCGAATACCTGATCCTCCTCGGCACCTACCAGCGCCACTGGCAATGGGCTGCGTGGGCGGCGCTCGGCGTGATTCTTTCGGCCTGCTACCTGCTGTGGTCCTATCAACGGGTATTTTTCGGAGAAATTACCAAGGAAAAGAATCGAACGCTCCCCGATGTATCCGCGCGCGAAAAATGGATTCTTGTCACCATGGCCGTCATAACTCTCTGGATGGGCATTGGCTCCACGTTTATCACGAGGCGTACCGCCACAGCCGCGCAAACGGTGATCGACCAGGTCGAGCCGCAGCGGCCGTATGAGGCCTCGGCACCGGGCGCGACTGCGCCGCAATCGACAACGGCTGCGTCCTCCACGTCCAAAGCGCCCGCGGCGGAAAGGCTAGGATCCCGTTAGATGAATGCCGCGATTCCCAGCGTCGCTGACTACTACCGCGTGCTCCCTGAATTAATCTGGTGCGGATTCGGCGTGCTGGCGATGCTGCTGCAGCCGTTCGCGCGCAGCCGCCATTTCTTCTCAGCTCTCGCCATTATCGGAGCGCTCGCCGGAACCGGCGCATCTTGGCTAGCGTTTCAACGCGCCGGCCTGGGCTTCTTCGGACTCATTCAGTCCGACGCGTTTAGCTTTTTCTTTCATCTGTTAGTCGGCACGGTCGCTTTTCTTGTGATCCTTGCCGCCGGGCCGTATCTCGATCGTGAGCAGCTGCCCGCTGCTGAATTTTACGCACTTCTGCTTTTTGCAACGGCGGGCATGGGCGTTCTCGCTTCCGCGCAGGAACTGCTCACCGCGTTCATCGGTCTGGAGATGAGCTCGATTTCCAGCTACATCCTGGCGGGTTACCGCCGCGATTCATTGAAGTCCAGCGAATCGGCGATGAAATATTTTCTGCTAGGCTCGTTCGCAACCGCGTTTTTTCTTTACGGTATCGCGCTCGTCTACGGCTCAACGGGCACGACCATGCTGGACAAGATGGGCAACGCAGACCCGGCGAGCGCGTTGCTGAAGCTGGGCCTCGCGATGATCCTCATCGGCCTCGGTTTCAAAGTGGCGGCTGCGCCGTTCCAGGTATGGACGCCGGACGTCTACGAAGGCGCGCCAACTCCAGTCACCGCGCTTTTTTCCGCGGGACCGAAGGCTGCAGCCTTCGCGCTGTTGCTGCGCATCTTCGCCACGGTTCCTGCCGCCACGTATTTCTGGTTCTGGGCGTTCTGGATTCTCGCGGTGCTCACAATGTTCGCCGGAAACCTGGGCGCGCTGGTGCAGACGAACATGAAGCGGCTGCTGGCCTACAGCTCGATTGCCCACGCCGGCTACATTCTCGTGGCCTTTGCCGCAGTCACTTCCATGGCCCAGGGTGGACGGGCAGAAGCCGCAGCAGCCTATGCGGCCGTGCTGTTTTATTTGCTGAGCTACGCGCTGGTAAAACTTGGCGCCTTCACCATCGTTTCGCAACTCGGCGGCGCCGGTGAGAAAAACCTCTCGCTCGACGATTACGCCGGACTCTCGCAGCGACAGCCAGTCGTTGCGGCGATGCTAAGCATCTATCTTTTATCGCTGCTCGGCCTGCCGGTCACCGCGGGCTTCTTCGGCAAGTTCTATATCTTCAAGGCGGCGGTGAATTCGCACTTGCTCTGGCTTGCGGTCTTGATGGGAATTAACAGCGTCATCGGATCGTATTACTATCTGCGCGTCATCGTCGTGATGTACATGCGCGAACCGAACGCGGAGGCCGCAGCAGCCGCTCCCGTGAGCTTCCCGCTGCCAGTGAACGTCGTACTCGCCGTCACGGCCATCGGCACGATCCTTTTCGGCGTGCTGCCCAATACCGTCATCAATTTCATTCTCCAGCCCACGCTCTTCGGCCGCTGAGATCGTCGTCTAAATCGAGCAGGCGGACTGAAGTCCGCCCCTACATCCCGAAAAGAAAACGGCCCGGAGGCTTACGCCCCCGGGCCGTGCTTCGAAAAAACTCCCGCAAAGCCTTACTTGACCTTGAGGATGATCATCAAAAAGGTGAAGAGCACAAGTGTTTCGACGAAAGCCAGGCTAAGAAGCATCGGAGTAAAAATGTTCTTGGCCGCTCCTGGGTTGCGAGCAATACCTTCCAGCGCCGCTGCACCGATTTTGCCCTGTGCCAGACCGCAACCGAAAGCGGCGATCCCCATGCCAAAGGCTGCCGCGATCCACAGGGCGGCGTGGCCTCCGCCAGCAGACCCGGCGCCCTCCTGTGCAAACGCCGCCGGCGCAAACGTCATAGCGGCAATCAGTGCAATCAACAACATGCTCCACTTCTTCATTACTGCCTCCTTGTCGAGTCAGGGTTTGCAAGTACAAACCCTGAAACCCGATGAATTGCCGCCAGGAGGTGGTTCCCGGACACCGTGCAGCCGGGCTCACGCTGTATCGGCAAGTTGCCGGCGAACTTCTCCGGCAAATATCGATTAATGCTCTTCCGCCGTGGCCATCCCGAGATAGGAAGCGGGCAAAACGGTGAAAAGAATCGCCTGTACAAAAGCCACGAGCAGGTGAAGAGCGATAAATAGCAACGGAATCAGAGCCGGAAAGATGGCCACAAGGACTCCGGCCACCGGGGATTTCTCCCATGCTATTGTGGTTGCCTCTGTGAGCAGCCCCACGAACAGCACATAAATCATGTCACTCGCAAAAATGTTGGCATAGAGACGCACGGTGAGCGAGAGCAAGCGCGCCAATGTGCTGATGATTTCCACCGGCAAAATTAGCCAGGCAATCCACCATTCCGTCCCAGCGGCAAAATGTTTAGCGTAGCTGACCGCCCCCTGGTGGCGAATCCCCTGCCAATTGAAATAGAGAAAGGTGACGATGGCGCATGCCAGAGGCACGCTAACATTGCCGGTCGGCGCAGAAAACCAAGGAAATAGACTGAAGAGATTTGAAAACAGAACAAACAGACTGACGGTGCCAACGAGGTAGATGAAAGAACGCGCGTGATGGCCTGCGCTCTCATCAAGAATGTCCTGTATCCCCAGCCGCATGGGATTGGTAATCAAGAGTTCCGCGACCTGCTGCAGCGCTCCAGGCTTCTCGACGGAAAGGCGGGACTTGAGGATCAGCGCCAAAATGGTGGTCAAAACAAGCACCAATGCCCCCATGATAACGTGCTCGGGGATTGGGAGATCCGCGTTTTCAGGTCGGATGTGCAGCGCGTGAAGAATCGCCAACGCCATGGCACCGAGATAGTGGTTCACCAGGTGGGTGATCGGGCTGATATGCTCTTCCATCTCTTGCTCGCCCGTAACGGGCTCAACTCCTCACTCAACGGATTGAAAGATTTCCCACACACTTGCCGTGATTGTTGCGGCCGCAAAAGCGCACAACCCCAGCACGATGCTCACAAGTGGAACGTGTAGATAGCTAAAAATAACATACACCGCTAGACCTATCAAGACGTAGCGAAAGACCGCCGCAAGGTAACTTGCCACGGGGGCGCGACGATTTTCGGTACCGCTCTGCGGCACAGCGGCGGACGTAAACGCTTGCAATCCTCGCTTCAGCCAACGGAAATTCAGCCAGGCGAGTCCCGAGCCGAGGACGAGCCCCTCGGCCCACTCCCAGTCATGCATGAGGCCAGCAAGAAGGCCACTGAATATCCCAAAAACCGGAATCAGGTAGGTGATTCGGCGAACGGTTCTTTCCCCGACGGCGGGAGCAGTTGATGGTTCAGTTAGCGGGCCTGTCATTGTTACTGCCCGAATCCTTGGGCGCATACCTTCGAGAGATCTCAAGAATCCCGCCTGCAAATCCGAAGCCGCCAAGGACGATCATCAGCCAAGGAGAGGTATGCAGCCAATTATCGAGAAAATACCCAATAAGTCCACCGGCGGCGACCGCCCCCACGAAAGTGAAAGGTAACTCCATGGCCGTGGCAAGCTGGTTCGAAGTGGTCTGCGCTTTCTGAGACGCAGGTTTCGACGAATCGGAATCTTTCGGCTTATCGTCCGAAGGCATAGTGCGCAAGCTTGGTGAACGGCTCAGGATACAACCCTGCGGCGAGCGACACAAACACCGTCACACCCAGGGCGATGGCTTGCGCGCTGGTCATCACCGGGCGCGGCGCTTCGCCCGGCTGCTTGAGCCAGGCGTGCGCCACGATGCGGAAGTAGTAGTACAGAGCCGGCACGATGTAGAGCACCGCGAACAACGCCAGTAGCGGATGATGCGATTCGATCAGCGAGAGGAAGATGAAATACTTGCCCATGAAGCCGGCCGTCGGGGGGATTCCCGCAAGCGAAAGCATGAAGATCAGCAGCAGCACGGCGGCGGCGGGGCTCCGCTGGTACAGGCCATTCAAGTCGTCGAGCTCTTCCCCAATCAGCCCTTTTTGGCGCAGCACGATGACCACGGCAAATGCGCCGGCGGTCATGAACACATAGGCGAACAAATAGTATGCGATTCCAGTGGACGCGGTCTGCGTCAAAGTTCCCGTGCTCTCGTCCCAGGCAAGGAAGCCGAGCAGGATGTAGCCCACGTGCGAAATCGAGGAGTAGGCCAGCAGGCGCTTCACATTAGTCTGTGTCAGCGCTGCTAGGTTTCCCCAAGTGAGCGAGGCAATCGCCAGGCCGCCTATGAGGTAGATCCACGTCGTATGCGAAACCGCGAATACAACCAGCAGCAATCGGAGAAGCAAAGCGAAGCTTGCCGTCTTGGAAGCAATGCTGATGTATGCGGTGACCGGCGTCGGCGCGCCTTCGTAGACGTCTGGTGCCCATTGATGAAATGGCACCGCCGCTACTTTGAACAGCAGGCCCACCAGCACAAGCACGAACGCGAGAATGGGAAGCAGCTGAAGCGTGAACGGATCCAAGTGCAACGCCATGGGCATTCGCGCCGCGATGAGTTGCCGCATCTGCTCGCCGGCCACACCGGGCTGCTGGCTGCGCACGATGGCGCCAACCAGCTGATTGCGCTGGCCCAGCGCTGATCCGATAGAGCCTATGTTCGTCGAAGCGCTGAGGCCGTACAGTAGCGAGAATCCGTATGCCAGGATGCCGGAGCTGAAAGCGCCAAGGAGAACGTATTTCAGCGCGGCCTCGTTCGAACGCTTCTCGCGCCGCAAGAAACCGGTGAGGATGTAGAAGCTCAAAGCCATGGTTTCCAGCCCGAGGAACATCACAATCAGATCGATGCCCGAGGCCATCAGCATCATGCCGACACAAGCAAAGAGGAGCAGCGCGTAGTACTCCCCTTCCTGCTCTTTTTCGATCTCCAAGTATTTCACGGAGAGCAGGATGACCAGCGCGGTGGAGGCAAGAAAAAGGATGCCAAAGAAAAGCACGAATCCATCCACAACCGCTGTCTCGTGGAATCCGACGACCACCCCGCCGCCCGCTGCGATTCTTCCGCGCAAACTCCACAGCGAGAAACCAGCGAAGGCGGTGGCTACAAACGCCGCCTTGCCGTTAAAGTCCTTAAAGATCAGGCGAAAAAACCAATTTTCTTCTGCCGCTTCGTCGGCCGAAAACCCAATCATGAGAATACCAAGGCCGAAAAGAGTCAGCTCCATCTCCGGAAGGATGACAGCACCGTCTCCCCGGAGATAGCTGAGAACCGCGTCGATGAATGGGATGCTCATCCGGGCTATCTCGCCTCAAGCGCGACAGCTGGGATTTCTGGCGCGGGCAATTTTGCGCGCTCGGCTTTGTAAAAGTCCGGGTTCACCTGCTCGACGATTTTCTGCACCGGCTTTTCGATGAAGGCGAAGAACGGCTTGGGGTAAATACCGATCCAGAACGCCAGAAACACGAGCGGAATCAGCGTGGCATATTCGCGCAAATTCAAGTCCGGCAAATTCTCATTGGCAAACTGTGTCACCGGGCCGAACATGACGCGTTGATAGAGCCATAACAAATAGGCCGCGCCCAACACGACGCCCAGCGAGCCCCATGCGGCCCACGCCTTGCTCACTTGAAACGCGCCTTGCAGAATGGTGAACTCTCCGATGAAGCCGTTCAGCAGCGGCATTCCCAGTGAGCTCAAGCTGATGATGAGATAGATGGCCGCGAAATTCGGCATGGGCGTAGCCAGCCCGCCAAATTCGGAAATCAGCCGCGTGTGCCGCCGCTCATACAGCACGCCGACAATCAGGAACAGCGCGCCGGTGGAAATACCGTGATTGATCTGCTGCAGCACGCTGCCCGCGAGTCCGTTGGGCGTGAGCGCAAAAATTCCCAGCGTGCAGAAACCCAGGTGGCTCACTGAACTGTAAGCAATCAGCCGCTTCATATCTTTCTGCATCAGGCAGACGATTGCGCCATAGATAATGCCGATCAGCGACAGAACAATCACGATGTGAATAATCTTGGCGCGCATCGCGGTATCCGACGGCAGCAACGGCAGCGAAAACCGGATGAAGCCGTACGTCCCCATTTTCAAGAGTACGCCGGCCAGAATGACGGAGCCCGCTGTTGGCGCTTCCGTGTGCGCGTCGGGAAGCCAGGTGTGGAACGGAAACATCGGCACCTTGATCGCGAAAGCGAAAAAAAATCCCCAGAAAAGCCACACTTTCAGCGGATCGGCAAAGTCGTGTGCGGCCTTTAGTAGGATTGGAACATCAAAGGTACGAAACCCGTCGGGCTGCACCGGCGCATAGAAATAGAGCGCCAGAATCGCCAGCAGCATTACCACCGAACCGGCCAGCGTGTACAAGAAAAACTTGATCGCCGCATAAAGCCGCCGGTCGCTGCCCCACACTCCGATCAGAAAATACATCGGCACGAGCATCACTTCCCAAAAAACGTAGAAGAGGAAGAAATCCAGCGAGACGAAAACACCGATCATGCCAACCTGCAGCAGCAAAAGCAGAATGTAGTATTCCTTTTGGCGCTGCTTGATCGCACTCCATGACGACAGAATGGCGATCATGCCCAAAAACGTAGTGAGCATAACCAGCAAAAGGCTGATGCCGTCGATGCCCAGGTGGTATCTCGCGCCGATCGAGGGAATCCATTCGGCATTTTCTTCCAGCGTAAAACCGCCCCATTCCGGTTTGAACCAGCGCAGCAGCGGCAGCGAAACCACAAACCCAAGCGCGCCGAAGAGATTGCCGACGACCCGGTGAATGACGTCCTGTTCGCGCGGCACGAAAAGCAGCAGCAGCGCACCGACCAGCGGCGTGAACAGAACCACGCTCAATATGTGATGTGCAAGAAAGTCCATTCTCCGCCTCTCAGTGCACGCCGCGCAGCAGCGTCTGCATGTGATGCCCGTAGAAATATAAAATGATTACCAGCCCCATCAGAATGACCATCGCGTAGCTCGAAAACATTCCCGTTTGCAGCAGGCGGATCGGATAGCTGAGGAGCTGCGTGAACTTCGCGCCAAAATTCAGCAGCCCGTCGATCACCCACTTGTCCCACCACATTGAAAGTTTCGAGCCAAAGCGCGCCAGCCAACCCGCCCCGTCCACACCCACTCCATCGATTACCTTGCCGTCGAAGAGCCCAAACAAAGTACTCAGGTCCTTCACGCGATTCACGATTAAGGCATCATAGATCTCGTCCACGTAGTATTTGTGCGACAGTAAATCGTAAACCCGTGGCACTTTCGCGACCACCAGTTCCGGCGCGATGCGCTTCGTGAAGTAGAATTGATAGGCCAGCAAGATTCCTGCGACCGCAATTGCAAACGCCATTCCCATTGGAAAATACTCCGCCAACCACGAATGGTGCGCGGCCTCCGCGGCTCCCGCTTCCGACACAACACCCTTCATCACTGGCTCAAGGAATTTCGCGAAACGGTCGCTCCCCCAAAGCGATTCTGGCCACCCGATCCAGCCACCAATGAACGAGAGTCCCGCGAGAATCATCAGCGGCACTGTCATCGTTGGCGGCGATTCGTGGATGTGCTTCTCGACATGCTCATCGGCCCTCGAGTAGCGGGAGAAAGTAAGAAAGAAAAGGCGAAACATGTAAAACGCTGTCATGAACGCCGTGAGGATCCCCACGAACCATAAGGCGATATTTTTTTCAAACGCATGGCCCAGGATGGCGTCTTTGCTGAAGAATCCGGCGAGCGGAGGAATTCCGGCAATCGCCAGCGTCGCGATCACAAACGTTTTCGAGGTGATGGAAATCTTGTCCCACAAGCCACCCATCTTCCGGATGTCCTGCTCGCCCGACATGGCATGAATCACACTGCCCGCACCGAGGAACAGCAGCGCTTTGAAAAACGCGTGGGTCATTAAATGAAAAACGCCTGCGGAAAACGCGCCGACGCCCAGCGCCAGGAACATGTAGCCGAGCTGGCTGATGGTCGAATACGCCAGCACTTTCTTGATGTCGTTTTGCACCAGCGCCATCGACGCGGCGAAGATGGCCGTCACCACGCCAATCACCGCCACAACGCCCATGGCGTACGGCGCAAGCTGGTACACCGCATTCATACGCGCAACCATGTACACGCCCGCGGTCACCATTGTGGCGGCGTGGATCAGCGCGCTGACCGGTGTCGGGCCTTCCATGGCATCCGGCAGCCACACGTACAGCGGAATCTGCGCCGATTTTCCTGCGGCGCCGACGAACAGCAGCAAGGCAATCGCCGTCAGCACTGGCGCGCCGCGTGCCAATGTGTGTGCGTCCACGGCTACCTGCAACGACTGGAGGATTCCCGAATATCCGGCTGATTCCGGCAAACCCAGCGAAGTAAATCGAATGGTGCCTAATGTGACTGCCGTCAACAAAAGTCCCAGCAAGAATCCGGCGTCGCCAATCCGATTCACGATGAATGCTTTCTTCCCCGCATCGGACGCCGACTTCTTCAAAAAATAAAATCCAATCAGCAGATAGCTGCACAAACCGACGCCTTCCCACCCGACAAACATCAGCAACAGATTGTTCGCCAGCACCAGCGTCAGCATCGCGAACATGAAGAGATTCATGTAGCCGAAGAAGCGGTAGTAACCGCCCTCATGCGCCATGTAGCCGACCGAATAAACGTGAATCAGGAAACCGACGCCCGTAACGACCAGCACCATCACGCAGGACAGCGGATCCAGCAGCAATCCCCAATCCGCCACAAACCGCACGAGGTGCCCGCCCGTCATTTGCATCGCGCCGGGCGTCAACCACTCAAACATGATCTGCTGCGCCACGCGGTGCTCTGGATCAGCTGCCAGCAATTGCGAAACCGCCCCCAGCGCGTAGACGAAAGCCAGCCCGACGCTCCCCACGCAGAGCACGTTAACGCCGATTTTGGGAAGCCGCTTGCCCACAAAAAGCATCAGCGCCGCCGAGACCAGCGGAAAGAGCGGGATCATCCAGAGTTGATCGAGAAAATAGCCCGTGGGCGTCATGCCGGTTTCATTTCTACTTTCTTTCTGTGCTGCAGAACTACCACTTCAATAAATCCATTTCGTCCGCCAAAACCGTCTCGCGGTTCCGGAAAAACGCGATGATGATTCCCAATCCCACTGCAGCCTCTGCGGCCGCATCAGCAATGATAAACAGCGCGAAGACTTGCCCCGCCACGTCGCCGTACAAACGCGAAAACGCCACTAGGTTGATGTTCACGGCGTTCAGGATCAGCTCGATGGACATGAGCACGACGATGACATTGCGCCGGGTAATCACCCCGATCACCCCTAGGATGAACAGCGCCAGACTCAGGAATAGATAATGTCCTATCGGCAGCATCAGCTCTCTATGCCCTCTTCTTTGCCATCACGACAGCGCCAATCATCGCCACGAGCAGCAAAACCGAGGCAATTTCAAACGGCAACAGGTACTCACTGAACAGGCTCTTCGCGACCGTTTCGGCGTTCGGAGGCAACCGGTTCGCGGGCGCAGCGTTGAGCCCAGGCCAGATCTGCCCGACGCCCTTCCCCGAACTCCAGAACATCAGTCCGACCTGCGCGCTCAGCACAAGCGCCACGAGCAGGGCCACCCACTTCTGCCGGGCAAACTTGATCTGGTGCAGTGCCAGGTCCAGATTGACCAGCATGATCACGAATATAAACAGCACCATGATCCCGCCGACGTACAAGATAATTTGCACGATGAACAAAAACTCCGCGCGAAGCTGGAGGAAAATTCCCGCCGTCGCCAGTAGGGTGGTGATCAGGAATATGGCGCTGTGCACCGCATTGCGCCGCGTCACCATCAGCGCCGCGCTGCCCACTGCGATGGTCGCAAAAAAGTAAAAGATGACGCTATCCAGCATAGAAACCCGCCGTAGCCGCCGCGGCTTCCTGCCGCGCCCTGTTCTTCTGCTCGATGCCTAAAATGATCAGAGCTGCCACCAGGCCCAGGATTGCCGCCGGCGTCGTGGCCAGCAGCAGCGCCCAGCCTTGCAAATGGTAGTAGCTGCCCACGATCAAAGACAGGCCGACCAGCAAAACGTTGATGATGGACAGCGGAATCAGGAAATGCCAACCCAGCCGCATCAATTGATCGAACCGGTAGCGCGGGATCGTAAATCGCAGCCACATGAAGAAGTAAATGTACGCGCTGACCTTGAAGATGAACCAGAACCCGCCGTGAATCCCCAAGTAGAACGGCATCACCGCTTCTGTCATCGCAGGTTTCAGAGCCAACAGAAGCACTGGCCCCACTAGCACCAGGGCAACAACAAAGCACAATCCAGCGACAACCAGCATGAACATCTGCTGCACGCGCGTCGGTTGGCGCGGAACGCGCAGTATGCAATAAGCAGCTACTGCAAGTATCAAGAGCGGGGGGAACAGGTCTAGAAGATCCAAGCCGTTCAAGCCCTTTAGCGTGAACCAATGGATTCCAGCGAAGGGCCGCAGCCAGCCTCCCAGGAACAGCGTCGTCGCCACCGAAGCCACCACGATCATGTTGGTGTATTCCGCGAGGAAATAAAGCGACCAGCGAAACCCGCTGAACTCCGTCATGTAACCGGCAACGAGTTCGGATTCCGCTTCGGGCAGGTCGAACGGTGCGCGGTTGGTCTCCGCAATCGACGCCACGAGATATGTAAAGAACGCAACAGGAGCGAGAAAACCGAACCACACGCCCGCACTCCCCTGCGCTTCCACAATCGATTTGATATTCAGAGTGCCGGCGAGAAGCAACCCGCTTACCAGCGCCATGCCCGCGGCGGTTTCGTAACTCACCAACTGTGCCGCGCTTCGCAGCGCGCCCATCAACGAGTAGTGGCTGTTCGAAGCCCATCCGCCCAACACAATTCCGAAAATCCCCAGCGCGCTGATACCTACGACAAACAAAAGTCCAATATTGAGATTCACTCCAATTTGAAACGCCGGCCCGAACGCCAGTCCACCGATCGCCAGCAGCGCCGCTCCGACGGAAAATACAGGCGCCAGCCAGAACACCAGCTTGTCCGCGTCTTCGGGAATAATGTCTTCCTTGATCAGCAGCTTCACCGCATCCGCGATGGGCTGCAACAATCCGTGCGGCCCCACGCGCATCGGCCCTAGCCGCGCCTGCATGTCCGCCATCAACTTGCGCTCGACGAGCACGACGTAGCCGACAATCAGCGGCAGCACCGCCACGATGACGACGCCGCACACCAGCGGCGCCCAGTATAGCTTCAGAAAATCAATCGTTGCTTGAACAGCAGCCTGCATCAGCGATCCACTTCCCCCAAAACGATGTCAATCGTCCCAATAATCGCAACAACATCAGCCACGAGATGTCCCCGCACCATGCGGTCAAACGCCTGCAAATTAATGAATGACGGCGGCCGGATGCGCACGCGATACGGCTGGACGCTTCCGTCGCTCACCACGTAATAGCCCAGCTCGCCTTTGGGCCCTTCAATCGCGTGATACACCTCACCCGGCGGCGGCTTCAACACCTTGCCCACTTTCGCCAGGATCGGCCCGGCCGGAATATTCTCAATCGCCTGCAAGCAGATCAGCCGCGATTGCCGCATTTCTTCCATGCGCACGAGATAACGGTCGTACGTATCACCCGTCGTGCCTACGGGAATTTCAAATTTGTACTGGTCATAAGCCGCATACGGCGCGGCCTTGCGAATATCCCACTTCACGCCGCTTGCCCGCAGCACCGGCCCGGTCACGCCGAACGCGATGGCATCTTCCTTGGTCAAAATACCAATGCCCTTCGTGCGCCCGATCCAGATGCGATTGTTCGTGAGCAGCGTTTCGTATTCCACGATGCGCGATTCGAAATCCTTGCAGAACCGTTCCACATCTTTTTCAAACGTGTCATACGCTTCGTACTGCAGCCCGCCGATTCGAAACGCATGTGTAGTCAGCCGCGCCCCGCAATATTTTTCCAGAATTTTCAGGATCTCTTCGCGCTCGCGGAAGCAGTAAAACAGCGGCGTCAGCGCGCCGATGTCCAGCGCGTGCGTTCCCAGCCACAAAAGATGGCTCGCGATGCGCTGCAGCTCCGTGAGGATTGTTCGAATCACCCGCGCGCGCGGCGGCGCTTCCACCAACATCAGTTTTTCAATGGCTTCGCAATATCCCAGGCCGTTGCTGACCGCCGCCACATAATCCATGCGATCGACGTACGGCGCAAACTGCTGATACGTGCGGTTCTCCGCGATTTTCTCGACGCCCCGATGCAAGTACCCGATCACGCACTCCGACCCAATAACTCGCTCGCCATCGAGCTTCAGCACTACGCGCAGCACGCCGTGCGTCGACGGATGCTGCGGTCCCATATTGATGACCAGCTCTTCCGCCCCCAGCAGCGTCTTGCCTTCGTTAGTAACTTCAATACTCAGCGTCGTCTCCCCATCACCGCTAAATCCGTGCTACTGACCGCTCTCAATCCCCAGGTTTTCGCGCACCCAAGCCGTATCCTGCTGCAGGATGTCGTAGTCTTTCCGCAGCGGATAACCCTGCCACTCATCCGGCAGCAAAATACGCTTCAGATTCGGGTGTCCCGAAAAAACAATCCCGAACATGTCAAACACTTCCCGCTCCAGCCAATCCGCCGCTAGCCACACTCCCACCGTACTCGGCACTTGTTCCCCATCGCCGGCATGCGCCTTCAACCGCAACCGCCCGTTTTTCTCAAAAGAATAAAGATTGAGGACGACGTCAAAGCGCTTCTCGCGCTTCGGCCAATCCACCGCCGTCAAGTCCGACAGCATGTCGAACTTTTCTTCATCCCGCGTGTACAGCGCAATCTCCGCCAGCCGCACTCGCTCGACCGTAATGATCGCCTGCTTGCGGTCCTCCATCGCTTCCACGATGGCTGCGCCAAACTTGGCGCGATACCGCGCCACCATCTCGTTCTCGAGCGGAGTCTGCAAAACTACAGGAGGCTTGGGAGGCGCGGGAGTTGCCGGTTTCGCCGGAGCCGCAGGTTTTGCAGGTGCCGCGGGCGCACCGGCTTCCGCAGGCTTTGCCGGGGGAGTTGAGACGGGGGATGGTGTGCTCGCGGGCTTTTCGCCCGTGGGCACTTGCGGTGGTTGTGGTTGCTTCGGCTCGTCAGCCATTGACCCTGGGTGCAGCAGGTTGCAGTGAACGGCCCCGCGCTCACAACCTAAAACCGCGGAGCAGCCTAGAATTCGAACGCCGCGTTTCTAACACACGCCGCGAAACCCGTCAATCGAGAGAACTTCCTTGAGAAACGGGCCGCCGGGACATTTTCAGTCCCCCACCGGCTCAGGCCCATTCGAGAGCGCCCTTTTTGTACAGCCACAGATACCCGACAAGCAAAATTCCAATGAAGACCACCATTGATACCAAGGCAAAAATCCCCATGTGTGCCGCCACCCACCCCTTGTACAGAATTGCCCACGGGATCAGGAACATCGTCTCCACGTCGAAGATCACGAACAGCATGGCGATGATGTAAAACCTCACGGAGTACCTGTGCCGCGCATTCCCTTCCGGCGGGATTCCGCACTCATAAGGCTTCAATTTCGCGCCAAAGCCTGTGGAGTTCGGGCGAATGAGCTTCGCCGCAATCAGCGTCACCGCGGGAAAAGCAATCACCAGCGCAGCATAGAGCAATACAGGAAGGTATTCGCTCGGCATTACTCCCTCACGCGCAGCATCCTACCATCAATTCGGTCGCAATCAACCATCTCATCCAGGGTGCTTCTGTCCCGCTCGAATCCGCTACTTGTCGAAGAGCAGTTCGCCGGCCCTGCTAGTCGCCTTCACCACTGCTTTAATCAACGTCACGCGCAGCTTGCCCTCTTCCAGCTCCATGATGCCGTCGATGGTGCACCCCGCAGGCGTCGTCACCGCATCCTTCAGCAGTGCCGGGTGATCGCCCGTTTCCAGCACCACGCTGGCCGCGCCCTTCATCGTCTGCGCCGCCAGCAGCGTCGCCACGTCGCGCGGCAAGCCCACCTTCACACCCGCCTCCGCCAGCGACTCGAGAATAATGTAAGCAAACGCCGGCCCGCTCGCCGAAAGCCCCGTCACCGCATCCATATTCTTCTCGTCCACTACCACCGTGCGCCCCACCGCGTTGAACATCGCCCGCGCCATCTCCAGATGCTCTGCGCCAGCGCGCGCACCACGGCAAATCCCCGTCATCCCGCATCCCACCGCCGACGGCGTATTCGGCATTGCCCTCACCACCGCCACCTTCCCGCCCAGCCGTTGCTCGATGTAGCTCGTCGGCACCGACGCCGCCACAGAAATCACCAGCGCCTTCGCATTCAGTTTCGGCGCAATCTCTTTCAACACGTCGCCTACCACTTGTGGCTTCACACCCAGCAGCACAATGTCTGCACCCTGCACGGCCTTGCGATTCTCCGTCGTCAGCGCAACGCCCAGCTCTTTTGCGAGTGCCGCCGCCTTCTCGCCGTGCTTCACTGTCGCAGTGACGTGCTTGGCCTGGAAGAGACCCTGCTTCAAGTAAGCCCGCAGTAAGATTCCACCGAGCTTCCCAGTCCCCAAAACCGCGAGTTTCTTGTCCGATAGTTTCAGTACCATGATCCAAGCATTCTTGACGACCTGCGTCCCCGCGTCAACCGCCGTTTCACCCCGCCTTCAGGTACAATCCTGCGCGTGATAATAGCCGCACATGCGAACCGCCGCCCTGCCATCTGGCACTCTATCTACTTGCTCAGCGTGATTGTTGTCGCAAGCGCGTTGCCTTTTCTGGCCCAGACTCCAGAGCAGACTGCCGCAAATCAGTCGCTCAAGATTTCAAAGAACGTAGCCGTTCCCATGCGCGATGGCATCGTTTTGCGAGCCGACGTAATGCTCCCCAGCGACTCCGGCCGTTTCCCGACACTCGTCTATCGAACTCCGTACAACAAGGAATCAGCCCTGCGCGGGTACAAATCTTTTGAGAAGGCGGTAGCCCGAGGTTACGCTGTTGTGGTCCAGGATGTCCGCGGGCGCTACGCTTCCGATGGAGACTTCACGCCGTACCAAACCGAAAGCCACGACGGCTACGACACCATCGAGTGGGCCGCGCGACAGCCTTGGTCCGACGGCAACGTGGGCACCTTCGGCCTCTCTTATCCCGGCGCCGTTCAATGGCTCGCCGCTGTCGAGAATCCTCCGCACCTGAAAGCCATGGTTCCCGCCATGACTTTCTCAACCCCGCGCAATTTCTTCTATTCCGGAGGAGTCTTCGACGGCTCCTGGCTCGATTGGATTTGGCTCAATATCGCTCCAGATATTCGGGCGCGCAAGAATCTCTCCGGCCCCAAAACTCGCAAGGAAGCCGCCGAATCGTGGAAGCTGGAACACCAGCGCCTACAGGAATTTCTTCCTCTTCGCGATCTCCCAGACCTGAAGGACGTCGCGCCCTTCTACTACGAATGGCTCGCGCACCCGCCCGCCGATCCCTGGTGGGACTGGGCCGAGCTTCGCAACAAATATGACCGCGTTCACGCAGCCGTATTGAATTTCTCGGGTTGGTACGACGAAGCCTACGGCCCCGACGGCGCGACCGCCAATTTCAACGGTCTCCTCGCCGCCCGCCGCGGCGAAAAAGATCCCCGCACGCGCACTATCATCGGTCCCTGGACGCACGGCGGACAGGAGGAATCCCACTCTGGCGAACGCGATTTCGGCCCTACCGCCGCCATCGACTACGACGAACTCATCCTTCGCTGGATGGATCATTACGTCCGCGGCATCGACAACGGAGTCGACCGCGAAAAACGCGTCCGCCTATTCGTTATGGGAGTAAACGTCTGGCGCGACGAAGACACCTGGCCTCTCCAGCGCGCCCGTTCGGAATCCTTCTATCTGGCTTCCAAATCCGCCTCTGACACCGCAGGAAGTCTGGAGCCTTCCCTTTCAGAAAAGACTTACGCGAATTCCAATTTTCGCTCAGACCCGGCCCATCCTCTCACCGATCCGTACACCGCCTACGGCGCGCACGACTATCGGGCATTGGCCGACCGTAAGGATGTTCTTGTTTTTGACACTGAGCCGCTCGCCACGAACCTCGAGGTCACCGGGCCAATCCGCGCGGAGATTTACCTTTCTTCTGGCTGCCGCGATGTGGATCTGTGGGTGCGTCTTCTGGATGTTGCGCCCGACGGCACCGCGCTCAATCTCATGAGCCCTGGTCTCGATGTTCTTCGCGCGAGCTACCGCAGAGAAACGCTACAACCCGACTATCTCGACGCTGAAAGCATCACCCGCCTGGACTTGACTCGTATGCTCACCGGCAACACATTTCTCGCCGGCCATCGCATCCGCGCGCAAATCTCCGGCGCTTTCTTCCCTCACTTTTCCCGCAACCTGCAAACGGGAAATTCCGAAGCCATCAGTTCGCATACCTTCCCCTGCATGGTTCGGATCTTCCACAGCAAAAAACATCCATCCCGAATTGTTCTTCCTGTGATTCCGCGCCAGTAGGGATCAATCGTGGCGCGCGCCATGGAGCACTTGCACGGCGTGTGGCAGTAAATGCGCAATCGCTTCCAGCGATTCAACCGCGCCCTTGGGACTTCCCGGCAGATTGACGATGAGCGTCTTGTGCCGCACCGCCGCCATACCGCGCGACAGCACCGCCGTGGGGGTATGCACCAGCCCTCTGCGCCGCATCTCTTCTGAAATCCCGGGCACGATGCGGTCGGCTACCGCCTGCGTCGCTTCCGGAGTATTGTCCCGCGGCCCGATTCCCGTTCCACCCGTGGTCAGTAGCACATCCACGCGCCCCGCGTCGGCAATGGTCCGCAGCTGCTCCCGGATATCCGCCGGTTCGTCGGATACGTGCAATGCCGATGTGACTTCCCAATCCAGTCCCCGGCAGAATGCAACGACCGCAGGCCCGGACAAATCCTCGCGCTCGCCTTTTGCCGTGCTATCACTAATGGTCAGTACTGCTACGCGCATCGGGAAGATTTCTGGAAGAAGTTCACTTCGTCTCTACCGCATCGCGATTGGACTCGTCCATCAGCCGCATCGCTTCCATCAGCAAGCCGGTCGTGTTGCGCGTCGTCGTCGTGCGCTTCGAAGCATTCGCCGCGTTGAAATCAATTTCGAATTCGCCTTCGGTCCACAAAACCACTTTGTACACCGCGTCGTCGCCATCCACTTTGCCAACTTTCGCGTCGCGGCACTGCCCGCCCGCAAAGTACAGCTCGCCCTGGATTCCGCCTTGCCGCACGATCAGCCGGCACGACTTCTGCCCCATCTCCAGCGACTGCATCAGGTCGATCATGCTCATCTCTTCCAGCCGGCCCTGTATCACTCCCGGCCGCGACGCTTTCTTCTGCAGCTTCTCAAGATGCAGCCGGTCTACCACTTTCTTCGAGATGCGCACTAGGTCTTTGATCAGAAACGGCTTAGGAATGAAATCCTCGACGCCATCCACCAGCGGCCGCAATCGTTCTTCGATGTCCGGGCGGCTGGCCATGAACAAGAACGGAATGTGTTTGGTCGCTTCGCGTCCCCGCAGTTTTTCAAAAAGTTGGCGCCCATCCAGCCCCGGCATCTTGTAATCGCAAAGGATCACGTCCGGCGGATCATCAATCACCTTGAGCAGCGCGTCGGCCCCGTCGGTGGCAGTCTCCACTTCGCAGTAAGGCTCCAGCCCCTTTACGATCAGCTCGCGCACCAGCGGGTTGTCCTCCGCCAGCAGCAGCGTTACTGATTTTCCGCCCGCCGCGCTCATTTCCGGCCCTTCAATCCAGGCTTTTTTCGATGAAAATCCCCGCTCTTCCCCCCGGTCTTTTCGGCGAGAACGATCCCAGTGATTTCCATCCCTTTATCGAGGGCTTTGCACATGTCGTAGACCGTGAGGGCTGCGGCGGCAACGGCGACCAAAGCTTCCATTTCCACGCCTGTCTGGGCGGTCGTCGTTACAGTGGAGCGCACTTCCACGCCATTCTTGCACAGCCTCGCGGTCACATCAATGTGCGTGAGGGGCAGCGGATGACAAAGAGGTATCCACTCCGCGGTCCTCTTCGCCGCTGCGATTCCCGCGATCCGCGCCACTTCCAGCGGGTCGCCCTTCGGATTCTTCAGCCGCCTCACAGCCCGCACCACGCGGGGTTTCATCGTCACAAATCCCTCTGCCCGCGCCGTCCGTGTCGTCACCGCCTTCGCCGACACGTCCACCATCCTCACTTCCCCCTTCTTCCCGTAATGCGATAGCTTCGCCATTCCCGCGCGCTTAGACTACATCCTTCCTCAGCCACACCGACACGCTCTCGCCCACCGCGATCTTCTCCCGGTCCGTCGGAACCACCAAAAAGCAATTCGCCTTCCCCATCGCCGCAATGTCTCCCGACCCCTGCCATTTCAGCGCCTTCACTTCCGGCGTCGGCCCGCGCCACTCCACCCGCGCCGGTAAGAAGTGTGTCATCCCCGGCTTTTCATTCAGCGCTTCGCCTAGCCGCGCTTCCAGCAAAGGCAACGCCCGCGCCGCCGCCCCGCTTAACAAATCAATCGCCAGCGCCACAAACAGTTCGAATGTCACCATCGTCGAAACCGGATTCCCCGGCAGCCCAAACACCGGCTTCCCCTGGCAATATCCAAACACCGCCGGCTTCCCGGGGCGAATCGCCACCGCATCGAAGAAAAACCCCGCTCCCATGGCGGTCAAGACTTTCTCCACCAAATCGTACTTCCCCATCGACACGCCGCCGGAGAGCACCAATACATCTTCTTTCAGCCCTCGTTCGATCTTCCCCCCCAAATCCTCAACTCGATCCGCCGCATTTCCCAAAACCACTGGTTCTCCGCCGGCAATCCGAACTTGCGCCGCAAGCGAAACGCTGTTGCTGTTTCGAATCTGAAATGGGCCCGGCGATTCTTCAACCAGCACGACTTCATCGCCCGTTGACAAGATCGCCACGCGCGGCCTCTTAGCGCATTGCAACTCTACCGCCCCGACCTGCGCTGCCAACGCCAATTCCGCGTATCCCAGTCGCATCCCCGGCTGCAAAATGCTTTGACCGGCTGCAGCCTCACTTCCCCGCGGCACAATATTTTGCCCGCCCTGCACCGCGCGTTCGAATCGCACAGTGTCGCCCTCACGCTGCGTGTGCTCGATCATCACCACCGCGTCAGCGCCGCGTGGCACCGCTGCACCCGTCATAATCTGCACGCAAGTCCCCGCCGCCAACGCCTCGCTCACCGTATCGCCCGCCTTGATCTCGCCAACGCACTTCAGGCTTGTATTTGGCGCAACTTCCTTCGCCCGCACCGCATATCCATCTCTTGTCGACCGGTCAAACGGCGGATACTCCCGATCCGTCTTCACCTCCTGCGCCAACACCAATCCCAGCGCTTCCCACACGCTCACTCTAGAAGTTGCGCGTGGACCTCTCCTTTTTCCGATTTCTTCGACGACAATCTGGCGAGCTTGCTCGTAGGTGGGCATAGGAAAGTTTGTGTAGGTGCCGAGCTTCAGCCCGTCGCGCTCTGTTTCTCTTCGCCGCTCTTCTCTGCGCTCTCTGTGTTCTCTGCGAACTCTGTGCTAATTCCTTTCTTTTCTTACAACCACCGCGCCAGCAGCGTCCCCTCCGGCACAATCGTCGCATCCCGCTCCGGCCCCGTCGAAATCATCCCGATTTCCACCTGCAAGAAATCCGAAATAAATCGCAAATACTCCGCCGCCGCTTTGGGCAGCTTCGCTCCGTCCTTCGCCCCATACGTGGTCTCATTCCATCCCGGCAGCGTCTTGTACTCCGGCGTCACGCGCTCGTACTCTTCCGCTAAGGCCGGCATCTCCTTCAACGGCGTGCCTTTGTACCTGTATCCCACACAAATCTGGATTTCCCGCTGCGTATCAAACACATCCAGCTTCGTAATCACCAGCGAATCGATCCCATTGATCATCTTCGCATACCGCAGCACCTGCAAATCCAGCCATCCGCAGCGCCGCGGCCGCCCCGTCACCGCGCCAAACTCTTTTCCTCGCGCTCGTACCTCCTGCGCATCCAGGTCCGGCATCTCCGTAGGAAATGGCCCGCTGCCCACACGCGTCGTATACGCCTTGGAAATTCCCAGCACATGCTTGATCTTCGTCGGCGGCACGCCCATACCCGTCGCTGCCCCGCCCGAAGTCGCGCTCGACGACGTCACGAACGGATACGTCCCATGATCGATATCCAGCATCGTTCCCTGCGCGCCTTCGAACAACACCGACTTCCCCTCATCCAGCGCGCCGTTCACCAATTCCGCTGTATCGCAAATGTACTCGCGAATCTTTTCGCCCAGCTTTAGCGTCTCTTCCGCTTCATGAGAAAAATCAATGTTCGCCCCGTACGCGCCCTTCGCCAGCCGGTTTTTCTCCGCCACTACGTGCGCCGCTTTCCTGCGAAACAGTTCAGGCTCCAGTAAGTCGCACATGCGCAGTCCGCGCCGCGCCATCTTATCTTCGTACGCCGGCCCAATTCCCCGCGACGTCGTCCCAATCTTGTCCGCGCCCCGCGCCCCCTCCGCCGCTTTGTCCAGCTCCCGGTGATAAGGGAAAATCAGATGCGCGCGATTGCTGACATGCAGCCGCCCTTTCACGTCGATCCCTGCCTTCGCCAGCGTCTCGATCTCCGCCACCAGCGCCGCCGGATCCACCACCACGCCCGTTCCAATCACCACATGCCGCTTCGGCCGCAAAATTCCGCATGGAATCAGCTGCAGCACATAGCGGTCTTTCCCGATGATGACCGTGTGCCCCGCATTGTGCCCGCCCGCCACCCGCGCAATGTAGTCAAACGACGCCGCAAGGTAGTCCACCACCTTGCCTTTTCCCTCATCGCCCCATTGCGCTCCCACCACCACTACCGATTTCATCCCAGCCCTCTCTCAACGTGGCACAGCTAATTCTGGCTGTGCGTCCGTTCGCAATATCGACCCGGCCCACACTTCAACGCCGTCGCGCCCACAACATATGACTGCTTTGGAAAACACCACGAAACGGCAGGTTCTAATCGTAAGCTCGCCCTGCCCTCAACGCAAGCAAGCCTTCTAGCCGATGCTAGCGCGACAATTCTGCATACCGGTAACAGCTGACTAGGTGATCGTTGACCATCCCCGTCGCCTGCATCAGCGCGTAACAAATCGTCGATCCCACAAACCGGAATCCCCGCTTCCGCAAATCCTTGCTCAAAGCATCCGATTCCTCTGTCTTCGCGGGCATTTGTCTGTGCGTCTTCCAGCGGTTTTGCTTCGGCCGGCCACCCACAAACCGCCAGATGTACGCATCAAACGTCCCGAACTCTTCCTGCACGTTCAAAAAAGCTCGCGCATTCCCGATCGTCGCCGCAATCTTCAACCGATTCCTGATAATCCCCGCATCCCCAAGCAACTCCCGCACTTTCCTCTTGTCATACCGCGCTACTTTCGCCGGATCGAATCCGTCAAATACTTCCCGATACCGCGCGCGCTTTTGCAAAACCGTGTCCCAACTCAACCCCGCTTGCGCTCCCTCCAAAATCAAAAACTCAAACCACGTCCGCTCGTCATGCACCGGGACACCCCATTCCTCATCGTGATAGGGAATGTTCACCTCTTTTTTCGCCCAGTTGCAGCGAACAATTTTGTGTTCATCTTTTTTCATCGCAAATTCTCTGGGAACACTCTAGCCGCAACTCTCTGCCGTGCACAAACAAAAAGGCGTGTCGCGCTTTTTGCGCGACACGCCTTCCCAAAACATCAGTCTCTCTTTACGCCAGGTGCCGCGCCAGCGCCTTGGTAATCTGATCCTTGGGCACCGCGCCCACAATCTGCTCCACCACCTGCCCATTCTTGAACACCAGCAGTGTGGGAATCCCGCGCACGTTGTACCGCCCCGCCGAATTCATCGCCTCATCCACGTTCAACTTCATCACTTTGAGTTTGCCTGCATAGTCGTGCGCAATCTCTGCCACCGTCGGCGCCAGCATGTGGCACGGCCGGCACCACTCTGCCCAGAAGTCCACCATCACCGGCTGTGAATTGCTCGCCGTAAGCACTTCCGCTTCAAAATTCCCATCGGTTACCGCTTGAATTGAATTGTCAGCCATGTTCTTTTTTATCAGCAGCTTGCCCGGAGGCCGCCGCCTATCTCTCCTCTATCAACCTAATTAGATGTTGCAACAGGCTTTTGGTTTCGTGCCTGCTGCCCCGTACCTTGCGCGGTCTGTCCCGCTGCCCGTCCCACTTGTCCCGCCCCGGGAAAAGCCGTTCCTGCATTCGGAGCGTTTTCTCCTAGTCCACGGGTTGCTCGCGCGGCCTCATATAGCTTCGCATACTCCGCTGCCGGCCCCTTCCACGAAAAATCCTTGGCCATTCCGTTCAGCTGGATGCGCTTCCAGATTCGCTCATCCATATAGTGATGCAGCGCCTGCCGTACCGCGTACAACAGCGCCTCACCAGAATATTCCTTGAACTTGAAGCCCGTTCCCGTCCCGTGCTCCAGATCAAACGGCTCGATGCTGTCATCCAGCCCGCCCGTCGCTCTCACAATCGGCACCGTACCATACTTCAAGCTGTACATCTGATTCAACCCGGAAGGCTCGTACCGCGACGGCATCAAAAACATGTCCGCGCCCGCCTCCACCTTGTGCGCCATCGCATTGTCATAAGCGATCTTCACTCCCACGCGCCCCGGATACGCCGCCGCCAGCGCCCGGAAAAAATCCTCATATTTCTTTTCCCCAGTCCCCAGCACCACCAGCACAAGGTCTTCGCGCATCAATTCATGCGCCTTCTCCGCAATCAAATCAAATCCCTTTTGGTCCGCAAACCGCGAAACGATTCCCAGCACTGGGCGTTCCAGAAGATCGTGCGACAGTCCGAACAATTCCAGCAGTTCCTGTTTGCACACCTGCTTCCCGGCCAAATCCTTCGGCGAATACTTCGCCGCAATCAGCTTGTCTTTTGCCGGATCCCACTCCGAGTAATCCACTCCGTTCAAAATCCCCACCAGCCGGTCGGCTCGCGCCCGTGCCACGCCGTCCAATCCATATCCATATTCCGGCGTCTGAATCTCCTCCGCGTATTTCCGGCTGACCGTCGTCAAATAATCCGAAAACACCAGCCCGCCCTTCAGAAAATTCACGAACCCAAAGAATTCAATTCCGCCCGGATGAAATACTCCCTGCGGTATCCCCACCCGCTCCAGCACATCGCGCGTGAACTGCCCGTGATACCCCATGTTATGAATCGAAAAGACCACCGGAACATCTTTCACCAGTGGATCGTCGCTATACGAAGTCCGCAGCAGCACCGGCACCAGCCCCGTCTGCCAATCGTGGCAATGAAAAACATCCGCCGGCCAAACATGTTTAGCAATCTCAATCGCCGCCCGGCAAAATTCCGCATAACGCTCCGGGTTATCCGAAAAATCTCCGCTGCCCCCGCCATACAAACCATCGCGGTCGAAATACGCGGGATCATCCACAAAGTAGTACCGCACGCCGTTCAGCAGCGTGCCATCCGCAATCGCAGGAAAACGCAGCCGCGTCCCCCCCATCGGAATCGTCAAGCTGGGCATCACCACCGCTGACGTCTTCGTCCCGCGGTACCGTGGCAACACCACTGCCACCTCGTGGCCCTGCGCCACCAGCGCTTTCGGCAGCGCCTCCACCACGTCCGCCAGGCCGCCCGTCTTCGAGAACGGCAGCCCCTCCGACGCCACAAACAAAACTCTCACAGTGTTCTCACCATTCGCTCGCGGCAAACAATTCCATTAATTTACGCTACCGGAGCGCCCTTGCGCCGTCAAGGCGCCTGCCGCCTTGTTTGCCGAATCTTAATGATTCTTAAAACTGTGCGTTGCGGTACAGCCGGGGCAGGCGAAATCCTTCTATCATGCTGGCCTCTTGAGGAACACCAATGACGACTACTGCGCTCCCGCTGGCAATCTCCACCGCCATAACTTTGAGCCCAAACTCGACCATGAAAGCCCTGGTCTACCACGGTCCCGGCAAGCGCGCCTGGGAAGACAAGCCGCGCCCTGCTATCCAAAACCCCGGCGATGCCATCGTGCGCGTCACCACTTCCACCATTTGCGGCACCGATCTCCACATTCTCAAGGGTGACCTGCCCGCGGTCACCGACGGCCGCATTCTCGGCCACGAAGGCATTGGCATCGTCGAGGAAGTCGGGGCCGGCGTCTCGCAGTTCAAAGTGGGTGACAAGGTCATCATTTCCTGCGTCACCGCCTGCCTCAAATGCGACTTCTGCAAACGCGCCATGTATTCCCACTGCCGCAGCGGCGGCTGGATTCTCGGCTATCTCATCGACGGTACTCAGGCCGAATACGTTCGCATTCCCGAAGCCGACGGCAGTCTCTACCGGTTCCCGGCCGGCGGCGATGAATCAGACCTGGTCATGCTCAGCGACATTTTGCCCACCGGTTTTGAGTGCGGCGTCCTCAACGGCCAAGTGAAGCCCGGCGACACCGTCGCCATCGTAGGCGCCGGCCCCATCGGCCTCGCTGTCCTGCTTACCGCCCGATTCTATTCGCCCGCGGCAATCTTCATGATCGATTTGGACGAAAATCGCCTCGCGGTCGCCAAAAAGTTCGGCGCCACGCATGTCATCAACAGCGGGGATGGAAAAGCCACCCAGCGCGTGATGGAGCTCACCGAAGGCGCCGGCGTCGACGTGGCCATTGAAGCCGTCGGCCTACCCACAACCTTTGATATCTGCCAGTCCATTGTCGCGGCCGGCGGACGCATCGCCAACGTCGGCGTCCACGGGAAACCCGTGGAATTGCATATGGAGAAACTCTGGGACCGCAACATCTCGCTGACCACTCGCCTCGTGGACACCGTTACAACCCCGATGCTCTTGAAAGTCGTGCGCTCCGGCAAGCTGCAGCCAAGCAAGCTCGTCACTCACCGCTTCGCGATGAGCGACATCATGAAGGCCTACGACACTTTTGGCAACGCCGCAAAAGAGGGCGCACTCAAGGTCGTCCTTACCAATGGCACTCCTCGCTGAGCTTTTGCTCGAGTCGCGGAGAGATCAGCGAACGCGCCGTTTCCTCGCCCCGATGACTCCCGGCATCAGATTCAGCCCTGCTCCTGCCTCAGCGCCATCACTCCCTTTTCCAGCGTGCGCCTCTTCCTAACAAATCCCTCATAAACCGCTCAGGACTTCTTAGCCTTTGCTCTCTTACGCTTTGTTGGTCCGCGCTGGTGACCCATATCAGTCCGCGTGAGGTTCTATGTCCATTACCATGTTTCTCGCGTTTTGCATTCTCGGCTGCGACTTCTTGCTCTATGCCCTGTATCAATGGATCTACGGGGAGAAGCACAGAAACCGTCCACGCCGCTCGGCCGCCCTCCGCCAAGCACGCCGCATCCCATCCGCCAAACAACTCGAAGACCCTCGCGTCCTCCCGTTTCCCCAGCGCGCCATGCACTCTTGAACCGCTTCCACCGATCCTGCCGGTGCGAGGCCCTTTGTAGTAGCGGGTCTTCAGACCCGTTCTTTCTCCTTCGCCGGCACCCCCCGGCGCCGCAGGCGCGGCACCTCTTCCTTGCCCGGAAAGCCTAAAAGGGGAATACTTCTACAAATGCCCAATCCTCCGAGAATCATTCTTGCTTCCTTGCTGGGTTGCGCTCTCGTCGCGATCGGCTCATTGTCCGCGCAGCAAAAGAACGCACCTCGCGCCGGTTGGATCAGCGATGAAGCTTGTGGCACCCAACACACCAAGCCCGGCCGCGCCGATTGCGTCCAGAAATGCTGGCGTGGAGGCGCCTCCGTCGGTCACCCCGAATGGAAACCTCAGCGCGCCGTCTTTGTCGCAGACGCGGATCAAGCCGTCTGGATTGTCGAAAACCCCGAAGCCGTCAAGGACTTCTCCGCCGCGCACGTCCTGCTCGCCGGACAATTCGATCCCGCAAAGAAAACCGTCCACGTCGAGAAAGTCAGCCCCGCCGCAGACTAGCGCGCTTCAAGTTTCTGATTTCTAGACCTAACACTCAGACCTTGCGACGCTTCGACCACGCGCCCCTGCTACACTGTTCCACCCATGGCACGCCAACGCCTCGGCCAGCATTTCCTGGAAGACCTCGACTGGCGCGAGCAGATCGCCCGCGCCATCCGCGTTTCCCCGCATTCCACGGTGCCACTCCCTCGCGACGATCAGCACTGCTGGATCGAAATCGGCTCCGGACACGGCGAAATGACCGAACACCTTCTTGCCACCGGCTCCCCCGTCCATGCCGTCGAGCTGGATCCCAAGTTCATTCCCGGCCTTCGCCACCTCGCGAAAAAATCCCGAAATCTCAGCGTCGTTACCGGCGACATTCTTAAAACAAACCTCGCCGCCCTCTCCGCCGGACGCCGCATCCGCATCTACGGCAATCTCCCCTACTACATCACCTCGCCCATCCTCCATCACCTTTTCGCCTTCGCGGACATCATCGACGAAATTCACATCGTCATCCAAACCGAAGTCGCCCTCCGCCTCGCCGCCACCCCCGGCACAAAATCTTACGGCTATCTTTCCGTCTTCACGCAGCTCTATTCCCGCCCCGAATTCGTCTTCGAAATCCCACGCAGTGCCTTCAACCCGCCGCCCAGAGTCACTTCCGCCCTGGTCACCCTCCGCCTCCCCGGCGAACGCGCAAAGCTCTCCCTCGGGTCCGGCACGCCAGCCGCCGCAGGCGCGCAGCCACACTCATCCCCTGAAGCAGAAAAACTGTTCCTCGATTTTGCGAAATTGTGTTTCGCGTTGAAGCGCAAAACCCTGGTCAACAACCTGCGTTCGCTCGCCAACCCCGCCACGATCCGCGAAGCCCTCACCTCGCTAACGCTCCGCCCCGACTCCCGCGCCGAGCAGCTCTCCGTCAAACAGCTCGCCGCCCTTCACGCTCTTTTGCTCTCTACGCAGGACTCAACTCGATGAAACTGCTCGCCCCGCGCGCCGGCGTGTCAAGGAACCGTCTCCGGTTCTTTCTTTACGGCCGCTGTCAGCCGGTCTGGATAATCGCTCATGATTCCGTCGATTCCCGCGCCGATCAGCGCGCGCATGTGCGCGGGATGATTTACCGTCCAGCATACTACCTGCAAATCCTTTTTTCGCGCCCCTGTCAGCAGCACCGGCGTCACCAAATCTCCGCGCACCAGCAATTGCCGTGCGCCCACATCCACCGCTTTGTCCAATGGATCTTCAATCTGACCGTCGTAGAGCAATCCAGTCATCAAGGTCGGCTCGATCTTGCGCAGGTTCAGAACCACCGCTGCATCGAAAGAAATGACCACCGCGCGCGGTATCTCTCCCGATTCCCGCAGTGCCCCAATCAGCGCATGTTCCCCACCCCAGGATCCTTGCGGCTTGAGCTCCAAATAAAACACAACGTCGTTCTTCTTGGAAAACGTGAGAATTTCCTCGAGCGTGGGAATTCGCTCTCCTGCATATTCGCTTCCGAACCAGGAACCGGCGTCCAAGCGCCGCAAGTCCGCCAGCGTCATATCATGCACGAGTCCCTCACCGTTGGTGGTGCGGTTCAGCGTCGCATCGTGGATAGCCACCAGGCGCGCGTCGCGCGACATCTGCAAATCCGTTTCGATAAACGTCGCCCCCATCGCCACGGCTCTCTTGAAGGCCGCCAGCGTGTTTTCCGGCGCGTGCCCCGAGGCTCCGCGATGCGCAATGACCAGCACTACGCTTCTCGTTCTGCCGCAGCGGACTTGTGCGCAACACCGCTGCTCAGGCAAAGTTTCGTTCTTCGGCGCAATTTCATGCTCCTTGCAGGCTCTATAAGAAATATGCTAACACCCACTTGCTATACGGAAACGTGCACCCATTTGCCCTGCATCTTGAATCTAACTGGTAGAAGTACATTGGAATGTGCGTTCAGGAGGTTGTCATGAGAAAAGAACTCCGGGCCCTGTTTCTGGCAGCGTTGCTCGCTGCGCCTTTTGCAGCGGTCGCAAACTCAAGCGCCAATCCGCAGAAGGGTGAAAAATCTCAAGCAAACCTGATCAAGGAAGTGCGCCACCAGCTGGTGATGCTGCCGTGGTACTCCGTGTTCGACAATCTGGCCTACAAGGTCGAAGGCGACAAAGTCACTCTCTACGGCCAGGTGACCCGGCCCAGCTTGAAGTCCGACGCCGAGACCGCCGTGAAGGGCGTCGAGGGCGTCACCACCGTGGTGAACAACATCGAGGTCCTTCCACTGTCGACGATGGATGACCAGCTCCGCCGTGCGCTCTATCGCGCGATTTACGGAGAAGCTGGCCTTTCGCGCTACGCCGAGCAGGCCGTGCCGTCGATCCACATTATCGTGAAGAACGGCAACGTCACGCTGGAGGGCGCGGTCGGCAATGAAATGGACAAAAACCTCGCCGGGCTGCGCGCCAATCAAGTGCCGAATGTTTTTTCCGTCAAAAACAATTTGGTGATTGGCTAAAATAAATAAATTGTTGCCAAGGCGGGGCCGTGATTCACGCGGCCCCTGCCGTTCCGCTTCGCAATAATTGCCGCGTGATGCGCCGCGCCGTTTCCTTCAGCGCCTCGATCATTCTGGGCATGTTGGCTTCATCGACTTGCGTGAGCGTGCCGCTGGCGCCAATTGCGGCGGTTACGCTGCCCATGGCGTCAAAAATTGGTGCACCCAGGCAGCGCGCGCCCAAACTGTTTTCTTCATCGTCCACGGCATAACCTGATTGCTTCACGTGCTCCAGGTCCGCGAGTAATTTCGAAATGGTCGTGATTGTTTTTGGCGTTCTTTTTTTCAATCCGTGCTGGCGCACCACGTTTTCTATTTCTTGTTTGGGCAGCCAGGCCAACAAACATTTTCCGACGCTCGTCGAATGCAAAAACATGCGGCGGCCCACCCAGGTATTCACCTTGAAAAATCCCGGCGCCTCCACTTTTTCGACGTAAACCGCTTCGCCCTGATCCAGGACCGCCAGGTGCACGGTCATTCGAATCTTCTCGCCAAGCGCCCGCATGAATGGAAGGGCCACGTCGGCAATTTCCAGGTTTCCCTGTGCGTCGCCGCCCAGACTCAGGATTTTCAGGCCCAGCCGGTAGCGCCCGGACTCCGCATTGCGCCGCAAATAGCCGCGATGCTCGAGGGTTCGAAGGATGTAGCTGGCGGAGCTTTTTGGGATTCCGAGTTTGCGGCTGATTTCGGAATTGGTGAGGCCGTCGCGGCGCTGCGCGGCGGCTTCGAGAATATTCAGTGCGCGTTCGACGGCGGTTGCTGGACTAGTTTCCGAAGCGGCCATGAGGCCTCCGACAGAAAACGTTATCGTCCCAAGTATAGAATATCTGTTCAGAATATTGAACAGACAGTTGCGCGGTCTGGGGCGTTTCGGTAGAAGAGACTCAAGGATTGAACATGTGTTCAATATGTTGAACAAGAGGCAAGCACGGGAAATATCTCGCCGTTGGTGTGCAAATTTCTCGTCGGTTTGACCGCCGTTTGCCACGGCTTTCTGCTGTTTCCGCAGGCACGTCTTTATCTGCTTGAAAGAATGGGGCTTAGACGATCGCGCTTGGCATCTTGTTGGCCTTCGAATTGCATTCTTCACTCTCCAGGCGGTTCGAATTCAATTTTGTAGGGAAAGGCTGAACTGGACTATGGCAACCGCGACGAGCAAATTGGACCCAGCACTAGCTCCCCGGCCTTTTTCGAACCGCGTCGTGCCGCTCAATTCTGCGCCGCCGGATTTTGATTCCGCTCGCGATCTCCCCGAGGGTTTCCTTGAATTTCTTGCTCCGCTGCATGCCGCGCTGACACTACGCCAGCGCGCGCTGATCGCTCGCCGCGATTACGCGCTGGCCGAGGCGCACGCCGGCAAACTGCCGGATTACTTGCCGCCCTCGGTGGCCACTACCAATTCCTGGCGCATCGAGCTGCCCGCCTGGTGCACCGATCAGCGCAACCAGATGACCGGCCCGGCCGACGACGCCGATCTCGTTGTAAAAATGCTCAACTCCGGCGCTCCCGGAGTGATGCTGGATCTCGAAGATTCGAATGCCAATGCGTGGGAGCACAACACACGAGGGATCAAAAATATTCTGGAAGCGCTTGCGGGCCGCCTGACGTACTTCGATCGCAAGCGAAACAAGACCGTTGGGATTAATCCCAACGCAACCGTCATATTTACGCGGCCGCGCGGTCTGCACATTCATCAGGCCGGAGTGCTGCCCGGCGAGTTGTTGCCAGCTTCCCTTTTTGACGTCGCGATGGTGGCTTACCAAGTTGACTTCAACGCCTTGAAGCATCCGCTGTGCATCTACATTCCGAAATCCGAGTCCGCGGACGAGGCGCTTTGGTGGCGCGATCTATTCCAAATGATCGCGCGCCTGAAAGGGCTGACTTCGAATTCCATCAAGTGCATGGCACTGGTGGAGTCTCATCCCTTGGCCTATCAGATGGAAGAATTTGCATGGATTTTGCGCGACCACATCATCGGGTTGAATCTGGGCCGCTGGGACTACATGGCCAGCTTGATTCATTTCAATCTGGAAAATCCGGAGTGGGCGCTTCCCGACCGCAACACCATTCCGCACGACGTGGCTTTCTTCCAGAATTTGCGGAATCTCCTTCCGGACATTTGCCACAAGCACGGTTTGCTGGCAATCGGAGGAATGACCGCGTTGTTTCCGAGCCGCGAAGATGCCGAGCTGAACGCACGCGCGCTGAAAGTTTTGGCGGAAGACAAAAAGAATGAAGCCAATTCGCTGATGGACGGCGCGTGGACTGGGCATCCGGATCAGAACGAGATTGCCGTTTCTCAATTTCCTGTTCCCAATCAGGTTTCCGCGCGGCCGGAGACCGCAAACAGACATCCCGATTTGCGGCCGCTTCCCACGGGCGTAGGCAGACGGACGCTGGCGGGAACGCGCGCGGCGATTCGAACGGTGATTCGCTATCGCAACGGCGTGCTGAACGGCAAAGGCGCGAGCCTCCTCGATGGCTACATGGAAGACCTGGCCACCGATCGCATTTACCGCCTGATGATTGCGCAGCGCGTGAAGCATGCGAATCGCGTCGAGGTGCTGGACGAGACTGGCCTGCCCATTCGGCACACGCCGGAACTGATTCACGAATTATTCGACGAAGAACTGGAGCGTTTGGTGCTCGAGACGACGATGGACAACGACCCGCAGGCCGTTGTCACACTCCGTGAAGCGCGGGCCATCAGTGAAGAGATGATTCGGCGCGCGGAATTCAATCCGGCTTGAGAAGTTTTTCTTTGAGTTGCCAGGCCTCTGAGGAGATCAGAACAGCAAGGAGCAGGGATGTCATCCAACGGAACGAACGGAAGTAACGGCGCGAACGGCAACGGCCACAGCAACGGCAATGGGCATAAACATCTTCCCCAGACGCACTGGAGCAATGATCCTCGATGGGACGGCGTAACGCGGCCGTACTCGTATGAGGATGTGCTGCGGCTGCGCGGCTCGATCCAGATCGAATACACGCTGGCGAAGCTGGGCGCGGAGCGGCTTTGGAACTTGATGCATACGGAGGAGTTCGTTCCGGCGCTGGGCGCGATCACCGGCAATCAAGCGATTGAAATGGTGCAGGCCGGGCTGAAAGCGATTTACGGCAGCGGCTGGCAGGTTGCGGCGGACGGCAACACGGCCGGTGATGTCTACCCCGACCAGAGCCTGTATCCCAGCGATTCCGCACCGAACCTGGTGAAGCGGCTGAATCGCGCGCTGCTCCGTGCCGACCAGATTGAATCCGCGGAAGGCAAGAAATCGGGCACGCATTGGTTTGCGCCGATTGTCGCGGACGCGGAAGCGGGCTTTGGCGGTTCGCTAAACGCCTATGAGTTGATGAAAGCCATGATCGAGGCGGGCGCGGCGGGCGTTCACTTTGAAGATCAGCTTTCTTCCGCGAAGAAATGTGGGCACCTCGGCGGCAAAGTTGTGGTGCCCATCCGCGAGTTCATTGAGAAGTTGGTTGCGGCGCGTTTGGCGGCCGACGTCTGCGGCGTGCCCACGATTTTGATTGCTCGCACGGACGCCGATTCGGCGGGGTTGTTGCTCTCCGATGCGGATCCGCGCGACCGCGAATTCATTTACGGCGAGCGCACTCCCGAAGGCTTTTATCAATTCCATGGCGGGATTGACGCGGCGATCGCGCGCGGGCTAGCTTATGCGCCGTATGCAGACATGATCTGGTGTGAAACGTCGCATCCCGATCTTGGCGAAGCGAAGAAATTCGCCGAAGCTATTCACGCGAAATTTCCGGGGAAACTATTGGCGTACAACTGTTCGCCGTCATTCAACTGGAAGAAAAAGCTCGACGACGTTACGATTGCCAACTTCCAGCAGGAACTCGGCAAGATGGGCTACAAATTCCAGTTCGTCACGCTGGCCGGCTTCCACGCGCTAAATATGTCCATGTTCCATCTCGCGCGCGGCTACGCGCAGGCGGGCATGACCGCCTATTCGAAACTGCAGCAGGAAGAGTTCGCCGCGCAGGAACTCGGCTACCGCGCCGTCACGCACCAGCGTTTCGTCGGCACCGGCTATTTCGACGAAATCGCCCAGGTCGTTTCCAGCGGCAATTCATCAACCACTGCACTGGCAGGGTCCACGGAAACGGCTCAATTCCAAAGTGTTGCGGCGAATGAACCGCCGAAGACACTTACGTCCGAAGCGCACGCCTAATACGCGGAATTTCACACATTGATGTTGAATAACAGAGCTTGCTAGGCGCTCGGCCAAGACTGGCCGTCGGGGTAAGAGCGACGGCGTGTCTTGAGTGGGGTTGCGAAGCCTGTGGTGGTCTGACCCTTCATGACGGCTTGGAAGGCAGCCTGGAAGGCTTCCATCTCGGGCTGCGTGCCAACGGTGATGCGAACGTGCGTGGGCCAGACGGGCCACGACCGGCCGATGTAGACATTCTTTGCGGCCATGGCGTCGATCATTTCCTTGGCGGGGCGCTTGGCATCGAGCATGAAACAATTGGACTGCGAGGGCACGTAGGAATAGCCCTGGCCGTCGAGCCAATCGAAGGTCTTTTGACGTATGGCGGCGTTCAGTTGTTTGCGATCGGAAACGAGATGCTCGTGTTTGAGGCTGGCGGTGGCCGCAGCCATCGCAGTGATGGGCATAGCGCCCCAGCCGCTGAAGGACTCTAGCTTCGAGACCAGGTCGGGACGGCCAATGGCCATGCCACAGCGAATGCCGGCCATGCCGTAGATCTTCGAGAACGTTCGCAACACGATCACGTCCTGATCGGCTTTCACCAGGTCGAGGGCACTCGTGCCGTCGGAAAAATGGATGTAGGCTTCGTCGACGAGCACAACGGAGCCTTTGGGCTTGGCGGCTAGTAACTGCTCGATGTCGGAATGGGAAGTCATCGTGCCGGTCGGATTGTTCGGGGTACACACGTAGAAGAGCCCCGCGTCGGGCGCAGCGGCGAGCATGGCTTTGACGTCGTGCCCGTAAGATTTTGTCAGCGGCGTCTTGGCGATGCGCGCTCCGGAGGATTTCGTAGCCTTCATGCCAGCTTCGTAGCCGGGGTCAGCGGTGACATAGCTGCGCGTCGGAGAAGTGAACGACAAGACGGAAAAATGCAGCGGCTCGCTGGAGCCAGGAAACACACGCACGTATTCCGGCTTAAGGCCTTCCATCTCCGTGAAAGTCTTGACGAATTCTTCTTTCAGCCAGTAGGAGTAACGGCCGCCTTGCGAGGCCATGTCGACAATGGCTTTGCGCGCGGCGTCGCACGGCCCGAGGGGATTTTCGTTGGCGTCGATGACCACGGCTCCGGGATGCATGACATTGCGGTCTTCGGCGGCGAGCGTGGCCTCAGTCGCGATGCGGAAGGCCATTGCGGCAGTGGCGGCAGCCGACAACTGAAGGAATGTACGCCGGGAACCTTTGAGAATGGAATTGCTCTCGCTCATGAGAACCTCCACAAACCGAATGAATGGCTAAACTATAGCAAAATTTGACGGCGCAGACCGGATAGATTTATCGGCATGCCAGATTCATAATTCTGTTTGCGCGCTTATTCCGAGAATCACGGGAGGACGCATGGCTCAAGCTGTAAGAAAAACAGCCCCTACTCCATCCATCGCGGAGCGAATCGAGGCGCTGGACTGGGCCGCGGCGGAGCACTCGCTTTCGGAATGCGGGTACGCAGTTACGGCGCCGGTGCTTTCGCGCGCGGAATGCGACGCGCTCGTCGCGCTGTTCAAAGAGGCGAGCCGGTTTCGCAGTCACATTATTATGGAGCGGTACCGATTCGGCGTCGGCGATTACAAGTATTTCGCCAATCCCTTGCCGGAGATTGTCGCAGAGCTCCGACACAATGCGTATTCCCATCTTGCCGAAGTCGCCAATCGTTGGTCGGAAGCCCTCGGAGACAAAGCTTCGCGTTATCCGCGCGAGCATGAGGCGTTTCTGAAGACTTGTCATAAAGCGGGGCAGACGAAGCCAACCCCACTAATGCTGCATTATGAGGCAGGTGGCTATAACTGTCTGCACCAGGATCTTTACGGCGAGATCAGCTTTCCGCTGCAAATGGTCTTTCTGCTGGGGCAACACGGCGTCGATTGGGACGGTGGAGAATTCATCCTGGTCGAGCAACAGCCGCGGGCGCAGTCCAAACCGCAAGTGGTTGTCGCCGATTGCGGGCAGGCGATTGTTTTTACGACGCGTTACCGGCCGGTGAAAGGATCGCGCGGGTACTATCGCGTGAATCTGCGGCATGGCGTCAGCCGGTTGCACCACGGCACACGATATACACTCGGCGTCATTTTCCACGACGCAAAGTAAGCCAGGGCAAATTCCGGGCGGCGGGCTGTCCGATACCGCACTGTTCGTCCCATTAACGCGCATACTCCCCGTTCTCGTCGATTCTCTTCTTCCAACAAGTCTTTCTTGTTCAGCAACCTAGCCGATCAGCGGATGGTCAACGACTTGCCCGGCAGTCTACTTGTACTTGGAGGTTCGACGATGGGCACGCTCATGCAAAATCTGCGCTACGCCGTTCGCGCGCTGTGGAACAGTCCGGGATTCGCGCTGGTGGTGGTGCTGACGCTGGCCCTGGGAATCGGCGCGAACACGGCCATTTTCTCGGTGGTGCATTCGGCGCTATTGCGGCCGCTACCGTATCGCGAGCCTGGCAAGCTCTTGCATGTCGGCGAAACGCGTAGCCAGCTGGACAACAGTTTGGCGGGCGCGCAAGCCTCCTACCCGGACTATCTGGATTGGAAGCACACGGCGAAGAGCTTTCAATCTTTCGCGGGATACAGCGGTGATGCCTTCACGCTGGCGGTTAACGGCGAGCCCAAGAATACCTTCGCGGCACAGGTCACTCCCAACTTTTTCTCCACGCTTGGCGTCAAGTTGGCGCTCGGACGAGATTTCGTCGAGGACGAAATGCAGTCCGACGGACCGCACGTGACGATACTCTCGGATGGATTCTGGCGCACGGAGTTTGGCGCCGATTCGAAAATCGTGGGACGAGTGATTCATCTGGACGGCAAGCCGGCCACCATCATCGGTGTGCTGCCGCGCGAATTTGAGTTTGCGCCAGCCAACTCCGCGCCGGTTTGGGTGCCCATTCATCAGACCGGAGATCCCATCACGCGTCGCAGTTTGCGTTGGCTGACCGTGTTCGGGCGGCTGGCGCCGGGATTTACCGGCGGGCAGGCTCGCGCGGAAATGGAAAGTATCACCGCACAACTGACGCACGCTTATCCCAAAGAAAACGGTTCGACCTTTTTTGTGATGGAAACTCTCTCGGAGCAGATTGTTGGCAAGGTGCGTCCTCTCCTGCTGATTCTGTTGGGAGCGGTGGGCTTCGTGCTGCTGATCACTTGCGCGAACGTCGCCAACCTGGTGATGACGCGTTCGATCGGGCGGCGCAAGGAATTTGCGGTGCGTTCCGCGCTGGGAGCGAGCCGTGCAACGTTGCTCTGGCAGTTGCTGACGGAGAGCTTGCTGCTCTCGTCGATCGGAGCCGCGGTTGGACTGGTTGGAGCGCGTTGGGGCGTCGACTTGCTCGTCGCGGCCATCCCAGAATCGCAGTTGCAGGCCATGCCGTATCTGCGCAATGCGGGAATCAATCTTCCCGTGCTTCTCTTTTTGTGCGGGGTTACGGTGCTCACCGGGATTCTTTTCGGACTGGCGCCGGGGTTGGACGCTTCGCGAGCATCGCTGAACGATGTACTGAAGGATGAAACGCGCGGTGGCACAAGCGCAGGTCACGCGCGGCTACGCAACACTTTGGTCATCGCTGAAATCTCGATTTCACTCGTGCTGCTGGTAGGCGCAGGGCTGCTGCTCAAGAGTCTCCATGCTCTTCTCGCGCAGGATCCTGGGTTCAACCTGCACAATGTTTTGACCTTCTCGGTCAACTTGCCGGACGCATCCTATCCCAGCGACAAAACTCCTCCATACTACAGCGCGGCGGCGGTGCGCTTCGATCACGAATTCACACAGCGGCTGCGCTCCTTGCCGGGCGTCGTGGATGTTGGCCAAACCTCGGGAATTCCCGCCAGCGGCGGCAGCGGCTCGATCCGCTTCGTGGTGGAAGGCCGGCCCACGGCCGCCGGACAGGAAGACGAATGTCAAATCCTTGGCGTGAGCACGGGATATTTTCCATCATTGAAAATATCTCTGGTGGATGGACGTTTCTTTACCGCAAATGATTCCAACGACGCACCGGGCGTCGTTGTCGTCAGCCGGGCCTTCGTCAAAGCCTATTTCCGCGACGAGAATCCCATCGGCAAACGCATTCGCTTTACATTCAGCGCGCAGAATCCTTTTCTTCAAATCGTCGGTGTAGCCGGGGATACTGCGTCCGTTGATCTTGCCGCGCCACCCTCGCCCATCATTTACGTGGCCAACGATCAAGGCCCGAATACTTTCCTGAGCTACATCGTGCGCACGGCAGGTGAACCCGTGGCGTTCGTGGGTGCGGCTCGTAGCGCGCTTCACGCCATGGATCCTCAGCTCCCCATGATTCAGCCGCAATCGCTGGAAGAAATCGCCAATCAATCTCCTTCGGTCTTTCTGCGGCGGTATCCATCTTACCTGATCGGCAGCCTCGCCACGTTGGCGCTGATTCTCGCAGTGGTGGGTTTGTACGGCTTGATCTCCCATATGGTGCTACAGCGCACGCGCGAAATCGGAATTCGCGTCGCGCTCGGAGCACAGCGTCCGGACATTTTGCGCTTGGTTCTTCGCCAAGGGGTTCGCGCGACGCTCGCCGGTGTCGGTATCGGCGTCGTGGCCGGGCTCGCGCTCACGCGGCTGCTGCGCAGCCTGCTTTATGGCGTTACTCCCGGCGACTGGTTTACTTTTTTGAGCGTTGCGGTGCTTTTGCTGGTGGTCGCGCTCGTGGCTTGTTCGATCCCGGCGAGGCGCGCAACGCGTGTCGATCCGATCGTTGCGTTGCGATACGAATAGCATTGCGCATTCAAACCGAGACCTAAGGCTCAATTCGTGTTTCTTATCGAAGAGAATCGAGGCACCATGGGGACGCTCACGCAGGACATCAAAATCGCCATTCGTATGATGATGAAGAATCCGGGATTCAGCATAGTGGTCATATTGACCCTGGCGCTCGGTATCGGCGCGAACACGGCCATTTTTTCCGTGGTCCACGCCGTGCTCCTCCGGCCCTTGTCTTACAAGGATTCCGCCACGCTCGTCAATGTGTGGGGAAAAATGGACAAGGAAGGCATTCCTCGCCTTTGGCTGTCGGAGCCGGAGTATTGGGACTTGCGTGACCGCAATCAATCTTTCCTTGAGCTGGGTGCGTATTCGCTGGGGGGCGGCGCCAATTTGACGAGCAGGGACTCCCAACCGATGCAAGTTTCGGCGCCCGCCGGATCGGCAACACTGTTCCAGATTCTTGGCGTGCAAACGGAGCTCGGCCGGACTTTTACCCTCGATGAGGACCAGCCGGGCCACGACCACGAAGCGCTGGTTAGCTTTGCACTATGGAAGAACCATTTTGGCGCAGACCCACAGATCGTTGGAAAGTCCATCGAGCTGGACGGGCAGGCGTACGCCATCGTCGGAGTTCTCCGCAATGACTTTGCGCTTGGCGGCAAAAACGATTTGTGGCTTCCGCTCGGCCTGGACCGGGCCAAGCCACTGAATCGCGGCTCGCACTACCTGCACGTTACGGGACGATTGAAGCCGGGTGTCGGCTTGGCGCAAGTTTCCGCCGATTTGGACCGTTTCGCGACGCAGCTCGCGCGCGAATATCCCGACAACTACGGACCAGGAAGCGGTTGGGGAATGTTCACGATTCCCCTGAAAGATCAGATTGTGAGCAACGTCCGGCCTGCACTGCTTGTTCTTTTGGGAGCGGTGGGCTTCGTTCTGCTGATTGCCTGCGTCAATGTCGCCAACCTGCTGTTAGCGCAAGCTTCGGCGCGAGAAAAGGAACTCTCCATCCGCTCCGCAATGGGTGCGGGACGCGCGCGGATCATTCGTCAGTTCCTGACCGAGAGTCTGGTCCTGGCCACTGCGGGAGGCGCGCTCGGTCTCTTCCTCGCCTATTGGGGCGTATACGGTCTTCGCCTCCTCGTCCCCGAAAATTTTCCACGAAGGGACGAGGTCGGCGTAGATCCGCTCGTTCTCTGTTTCACCCTTGGGATTTCTCTGCTGACAGGTTTGATTTTCGGGCTGGCTCCCGCCTGGCACGTGGGCCGGGCCAATCTTCAAGACTCGCTGAAGGAGACCGGGCAAAGCACTTCGGCAGCGAAGGGCACCCGTCGCCTGCGCGGCGTCCTGGTTGTTTCGGAGATCGCTCTGGCCGTTCTGCTTCTGGTTGGCGCGGGTTTGCTGATTCGCAGCTTTCAGCGGCTCCTGGAAGTCAATCCTGGTTTTTCGCCGCAGCATCTCCTCTCAATGCGGCTCTCTCCTCCGGCCAAGGCCTACCCGGACGGAATTCCGATAAACGCTTTTTACCGGCAAGTTCTCGATCGCGTGAGAGCGATTCCCGGAGTGCAAGCTGCCGGGGCAGTCTCTGAGTTGCCTCTCACCAACTCCTATTCTTCTGGCTCAACTTATTTTGAGCAGACTTCCTTGACGGACCTTCCTCGATACGCTCCCATCAACAACTTGCCTTACGCGGAGACCGACTACCGAACGGTCATGCCCGGATATTTCCAGGCCATGCAGATTCCTCTGGTGAGCGGCCGCTTTCTGTCCGAGGCGGACACGGCGGACGCGCCTCGCGTTGCCGTAGTGGACCGGGATTTTGCGCAAAAGTTCTGGCCGAACGAAAATCCTCTCGGCAAGCGCATCGCCGTCAATACCGTCCCCAACTCCAAACCGCTCTTGCCCGAGTGGTGCACCGTTGTCGGCGTGGTAGGCCATGTAAAGCATTATGGCCCCGACGTCGAAGGGCGCGAGCAGTCTTATTTTCCACTGACGCAGCTCTCTTTCGCGCGGACGATGTATATCGCCGTGCGCGCGAGCCTCGAACCGGCCAGCGTGACCAGCGCCATCCGCCAGCAAGTGTTCGCCGTCGACAGAAATATGCCCGTCTACGAAGTCAGCACCATGGACCAGTTGCTCTCGAATTCCGTCGTGCAGCCTCGGCTCAATTTGACGCTGCTCGTTGCTTTCGCCGCTCTTGCGCTCGGTCTCGCCGCGGTGGGCATCTATGGGGTCATGTCCTACACCGTCACCCAGCGCACGCATGAAATCGGCATTCGCATGGCGCTCGGCGCCCAGCGTGAAGACGTGTTGAAGCAAGTACTGGCGGAAGGCGCGCGGCTTGCCGCCATCGGCCTGGCCTTCGGCCTCGCGGGTTCTCTCGCGGCAAGCCGGCTGATTGCCACGCTGCTCTTCGGCGTGAAACCCACCGACCCGCTCACGTTTGCCGCCGTCGCGGTGATCCTCACAAGCGTCACGCTCACGGCCTGCTACATTCCATCGCGACGAGCAACGCGCGTCGATCCCATGGTCGCCCTGCGCTACGAGTAGCGCGGAACGGTTCGGAGCCGAGAGTGCGCTGACTCTTTCCCCTTGCTTACCGAGTGGAACAGGGCTATACTCCACTCGGTTACCAAGGGAGAACGTTCAAGTGTCCAAACCTTCTGACCTCGTTCAAGGCACTCTCGATCTTCTACTTCTAAAGATTCTCACGCTCGAGCCGCTGAATGGCTTCGCCATCAGCATCCGCCTCAAACAGGTCTCCGGCGATGTTCTGCAAGTCAGTGACGGCTCGCTCTATCCCGCGCTACACAAGCTGGAACAAGAAGGCTGGATCAAAGCGGAGTGGCGGCCCAGCGAGAATAATCGCCGCGCGAAATTCTATTCGCTCACGCGCATGGGCCGGCGTCATCTGGAACGCGAAGCGGACAACTGGAACCGCCTGTCCGCAGCAATTTCCCACGTCATCAAACTAGAGGAGGCCTGACATGCGATTCGAACAATGGATTTACTCGATCCCCCTGCGCATCCGCTCCCTCTTCCGACGCGATACCGTCGAGCACGAACTCGATGATGAACTGCAGTTTCATCTTGAGCAAAAAACGCAGCACTACGTCGCCTCGGGGCTGTCTGTCGAGGATGCACGACGCAAGGCGCTCCGCGACATCGACGGCCTCGAACTCCGCAAGGAAGAATGTCGTGACGCCCGGCGCGTCAACAGGTTTGAGGATCTAATCCAAGACCTCCGTTTTTCCATTCGCACGCTGCGAAAGGCCCCTGGGTTTACTGCGGCTGCGGTTTTGACGCTGGCTCTCGGCATTGGCGCGAACGCCGCCATCTTCAGCGTCGTTAACGCCGTGCTCTTTCGCGGGCTTCCCTATCCCAATTCTGAACAGCTCTTCACACTGCCTTCGAATCAGTCCCTTCCCGACCTGGAAGACATTCAGAAGCAAACGAGTTCGTTCGCGGCCATCGGGGGGATCAACACGCAAGCGCTCGACTTCACGGGGCAAGGCGAGCCCGTGCAGATCTCCGGCGGGCTTTGCAACGCGGAACTGTTCGACGCACTCGGAATCCATCCCGTTCTCGGGCGCGCGTTTTCGCCTGCGGAGGACAGTTACGGAGGACCCGCCCTGGTAGTGCTCTCGCACGGCTTCTGGATGCGTTATTTCGGCGGAGACGCTGCGATTATTGGCAAGTCCATTCGTCTTAGCGGCAATTCCTACACCGTAATCGGCGTGCTGCCGCGCGAATTCTGGCTGCCGGGCAGGCCCAAGGACGTACTCGTATCACTCCGTGTGTTTAATCCGTCGGCTGCAAAAGAACGCGGGGTCCATTTTCTCCATACCTATTTCCGGTTGAAGCCCGATGTTTCATTCGCGCAAGCAAGCGCCGAAATGGGAAATGCCGACCAATGGCTCGCTCTCCATTACCCCGAGGAGAATACCGCGCGTGACTTCGCGGATATCCATCGGCGCCTGCTCTCCCTCCAAGACTCGATCTTCGGTGACGTACGGCCCGAGCTGCTGGTGCTGTCCGCGTCCGTGGGTCTGGTCCTGCTGATTGCCTGCGTGAATTTTGCCAGCCTGCAATTGGCGCGCTGCGCCACGCGCCAGCGGGAAATCGCGATTCGCGCCGCGCTGGGAGCGCCTTCCGGCCGCCTTATCCGCCAAATGCTGACCGAAAGCGTTCTTCTCTCACTTTTCGGCGGAGCTGCCGGACTGGTCCTCGCGGCGCTGGGCGTGCGCCTATTGATGACGCTGACGCCGGCGGATCTTCCCCGAATCGCAAACACTTCGATCGACACCGCGGTTCTCGGGTTCACCTTTGCCGTTTCCCTGCTCACGGGGATCGTCTTCGGATTGGTCCCGGCGCTGAACGCAACGCTCTTCGGCGTCAGCGCCAAGCTGAAAGAGGACGCACGCACGACCGCGGGCGGTGCATCAGGGCATCGTCTTCGCAAGTTTCTGGTCGTTTCGGAAATTGCTCTCGCACTTGTCCTGCTGATTAGCGCGGGCCTGATGATCCGCAGCTTTGCGCTGCTGCATCGCATCGACCCGGGATTCCGCGCCGACAACCTGCTGACAATGCGCCTCGAGCTTCCCGAAGCGCGCTACCGCGAGCAAACCAAACAGCGGCAATTTCACCGGGAACTTCTCGACGGGCTCAACTCCATCCCGGGCGTGCAAGCGGCCCTTGTTAGCGAAATCCCGATGAGCGGTGACTACCTCACGCACAATTTTGTGATTGAAGGCCGCCCACGGCTTCCCGCGGGCAGCGAACCGGAAGTGCAAACGCGCACGGTCGCGGGCGACTATTTCCGGCTTATGGGAATCCCGCTTCTCGCAGGGCGTGATTTCGGCCCGCAGGACCGCACCGGCGGCCAACACGTTGCCCTGGTCAATCGCGCATTTGTCGCGCAATACTTCCCCGGGCAGGACGCTGTGGGCGCGCGGGTCGATTGGGCGCGCTCGGATCCGCCGGACTGGATGACCATCGTCGGAGTTGTCGGCGACATCAAGCACTTTGGCCCAAGCGAGCCCGAAGAGCCCGCGGTCTACGATCTTTACTCGCAAACGGCGCAGAAGTGGAAGCGCTGGATGTATCCCACGATTCGCGGCGCCGCTTCTCCGGGAGCCCTGCTGGCGCAGGTGAAAGAGCGGTTGTGGGCCATCGACAATCAGCTTCCAGTAACGCAGGTTTTCACCATGAACGCGATTGTCGCCTCTTCTCTCGACCATCAACGATTCAACCTGACGCTTTTGGGAATTTTCGCGGCGGTAGCGCTCGCTCTCGCCGTCGTGGGAATTTATGGAGTAATGTCCTACTCCATCACTCAACGCACCAACGAGATCGGTATCCGCGTAGCGCTCGGCGCACAGCACAGTAACATCCTGTGGCTCATTCTCGGCCAGGGCTTGCGCCTCGCTCTAGTGGGCGGCACGCTGGGGATTGTTGCTTCCTTCGCCCTGACGCGTTACATGTCGCACCTCTTGTTCGGCATCAGCCCGCGCGATCCGCAGACTTTCGTAGCCATTCCGTTCGTACTACTTTCCGTCGCCCTTCTGGCTTGCTACATCCCCGCTCGCCGCGCCATGCGCGTCGATCCCATCGTGGCTCTGCGCTACGAATAAACGCGAGCGCGCCGCGTCATTCTCGACTGTCAGTTGATGACAGTTTCCGTGCGGCAGCGCGAAGGAATTGCCAGCGGCGGAAAACTATTCGTGGCCGCCGCCCAGTTCGCGCACGATGGAGCCGACGAAGGATTTTGCGTCGCCGAAAAGCATCAGCGTTCTATCGAGATAGTAGAGCGGATTGTCGATGCCCGCAAAACCCGCGGCCATACTGCGCTTGATGACCATGACCGTGCGCGCCTTATCCACATCCAAAACGGGCATGCCGAAGATCGGGCTCGAAGCATCGGTCCGAGCCGCGGGATTGGTCACATCGTTCGCGCCAATCACGAGCGCCACATCGGTCTGCGGAAAATCGCCGTTGATTTCATCCATGTCCAAAAGCTTGTCATAAGGAATGTCCGCTTCCGCCAGCAAAACGTTCATGTGCCCCGGCATGCGCCCTGCGACGGGATGAATCCCGAACTTTACGTCGACACCGCGCTTCGTCAGCGCGTCGTATAGCTCGCGGACTTTGTGTTGCGCCTGCGCTACGGCCATGCCGTAGCCCGGCACGATGACCACCTTGTTCGCAGCCGCAAGAATCGCCGCCGCTTCTTCCGGCGTCGCGCTGCGCACCGGACGCGCCTCCTGCTTGCCCGCAACAACAGTCTGCTCCTGCCCAAAGGCCCCAAAGAGCACATTCGAAAACGACCGGTTCATCGCTTTCGACATGTTCACGGAAAGGATGAGGCCGGATGCTCCATCGAGCGCGCCAGCAATGATCAGCAGTTTACTGTCCAGCACAAAACCCATCGCCGCGGCGGAAAGCCCCGCATAGGAATTCAACAGCGAGATCACCGTGGGCATATCGGCGCCGCCGATGGGAACAATCATCATCACGCCGAATAAAAGTGGAATCCCGACGATCACCGGGAAGAGAAATGTCTTTTCCGGGTGCATCACCAGCATTCCGGCGACGACGATGGCCACAGCCAGCAGTCCGAGGTTAACGAAGTTCTGTCCTTTATAAGTAATCGGCCGCTGCGGCAAGACTTCCTGCAACTTTCCGGCGGCCATCAAGCTGCCGGTAAACGTCAGCGAACCGAGAATGACTTCGAGCGAGAGCACGCCCATCATGAAGCGCGGCACATCGGGCGTGCGCAGATAAAATTCCGCCGTTCCCACCAGCGTCACGCACAGCGCGCCAAATGCGTGGCTCAGCGCCGTCCGCTGCGGCACGGCGGTCATGGCCACTTCGCCGAGCGGAACGCCGATGATCGTTCCCAGCACCAGTGCGATGATGATCCATTTGTATTCCACGATGCCGGTGTGCAACAGAGTCCCGGCAATCGCCAGCAACATGCCAAGCTCCCCGGCGAAAACTCCGCGGCGCGCCGTTTTCGGAGAGCTCAACCACTTTAACGCGAGAATGAAAAGTGCGGTGGCGATCAGATAAGTGATTTCGATAATCTGGTCCCTGCCGGCGAGATTGATCATGGCTTCTTGGGCCCGCTGGCTTTGAACATGCGCAGCATGCGATCGGTAATCAGGAAGCCCCCGACGATGTTGCTGGTGGCGGCGACGATGGCGATGGTTCCAAGGATTTTCGCAAGCGTCGCGCCATGTGCGTGGAATTCGCCAGCAAGGAGAATCGCTCCTACCACGGCGATCGCGTCGAGCGCGTTGGTGAGCGACATCAGCGGCGTGTGCAGTAGCGGCGAAACGCGGCGGATGACCTCAAAACCGATGAAGGCCGCCAGCATGAAAACATAGAGGCTGGTGAGCAGATCCAGCTTCATGACTTTGCCCCCTCCTTCGAATCCGCAGCCAATGCCGGCAGCGCAAAAAATTCGCGCACGCGTGCGTTGACCACTTCTCCGCCGCGCGTCAGCATCGTCTCGCGAATGATTTCATCGTCCGTATTCAGTTGAAGTTTTGCGTCCTTGACGAGGTGCAGGAGGAACGCGGTCACATTACGCGCGTACAACTGGCTGGCGTGATACGGCACGGTGCTCGCCAGATTGAACCATCCGATGATCGTGACGCCGTGCTCCACCACGATTTCTCCTGGCCGCGTCAATTCGCAATTCCCTCCGCGCTCCCCCGCCAAGTCCACAATCACGGATCCAGGCGCCATGCTCGCCACCATTTCCTTGGTCACCAGGATCGGCGGCTTCTTCCCGGGGATGACCGCGGCGCTGATCACCACGTCGCTTTCCGCAACCACTTTTCCGAGCAAGTCTCGTTGGCGCTTGTAGAAAGTTTCATCCTGGGCGCGCGCATAGCCGCGGGCATCTTCTGCGTCCTTAGCTTCAATGGGAAGTTCTACGAACCGTCCGCCGAGGCTCTGCACTTGCTCTTTGGCCGCGGGCCGCAGATCATACGCGGACGCGACGGCGCCAAGACGCCGGGCAGTCGCAATCGCCTGCAAACCCGCCACCCCTGCGCCGATCACCAGGACGCGTCCCGGAGTGATGGTTCCCGCCGCCGTCGTCAGCATCGGAAAAATTCGCGGCGAAGTGTCCGCGGCTAGCACCACCGCTTTGTAGCCACAGATGGTGGCCATCGAGGAAAGTACGTCCATGCTCTGCGCGCGCGTAGTCCGCGGCATCAATTCGACGGAAAACGAGGTCACGCCCTTCGCGGCGATCTCCTTGATCGTGTCCAGCGAGCCTAGCGGCCGCAGAAATCCGATGAGCACTTGGTCGCGCTTGTAAAACGCCACGTCCGCTTTGCCGGTCTTGTCATTAGATCCGTAGCAGAGGATCTGCACCACGATCTCGGCCGTGCGAAAAACCTCGCTGCGATCGGCAGTAATCTTTGCGCCTTTGGCTGCATAATCTGCATCGGGATAACCCGCGCCGATTCCCGCTCCCGCCTCCACCACCACTTCCAGTCCCGCTTTGGCCAGGTTGGGAATCGCCGCGGGCACCAGCGCCACGCGGCGTTCTCCAGGAAAACTCTCTCTGGGCACACCGACAATCATGAAACTCCCTCCGCATTGTAAAAACAAACGCGCCAACTGAGATTCGAATGGATCGAAGAGAGTTTTTCAAACCGTCTCAAAACAAAGGCCCTCTTTCCGGCAGGCTTGACGACCACAAAGCATACACTCACAAGCGCCAAATTCGTTAGGGCCGCAGATTTGTTTTGTGATTGCGCCACCTTTCTCTCCGGGTAGCGCGGGGTTCGAGGGCCGGGCGGTTCAGGTTATAATCCGACATGCGATTCCGCCACTACCTCAGGCAGGCGCCGCTCCTCGCCGCGCTCTGCGCTCTTTTCTCCATCCCCGCTTTCGCGCAGGACCCTTCGTGGCAAAAAGATCTCGCCGCATGGCGAGCGCAGTACGTCGAAAATCTCCTGAAGCCGGATGGCTGGCTCTCCCTCACCGGCCTTGAATGGCTGCAGCCCGGAGACAACTCTCTCGGTTCCGCAGTGGACAACAAAATTCATCTCGCCGCCGGAAACCCCGCGCATCTTGCGATTCTCCATCTCGAAGGCGAAACGGTCACTCTGAATCCTCCTCCCGGCGGTTTTCCACCGGACTTCCTCGTCGCGGGCGCCCCCGCGAAACCGCAGGCGCTCCGCGCCGAGCCCAACAATGACAGAGTTTCGCCCCATCTCACCATCGGCACGCTCAACCTGTACGTCATCCGCCGCGAAGAGCGTTTTGCCTTGCGCGTCAAGGATTCCCATTCTCCCGCGATCGTGGGATTTCATGGACTCAATCTGTATCCGCCAGATGCCTCCTATCGCGTCATCGCCAAATGGCTCCCTTACTCACCGCCAAAAACCATCACGCTCGCCACGCTGGTCGGCACCAAATACGATCAGCCCGTCCCCGGAGCAGCCGAATTTACTCTGCAAGGAAAAACGTTTCGTCTCGAGCCGGTACTTGAAGATCCCGCGGTGGCCAAACTTTTCTTCATTCTCCGCGACACCACCAGCACCACAACCACCTACGGCGCGTGCCGCTTCCTCTACACCGGCTTCCCCACAAATGGCCTCGACAAACCCGGCGAGCTCGTCCTGGATTTCAATCATCTGGAGAACCCTCCCTGTGCGTATACGCCTTACTCCACCTGCCCGCTTCCACCTCCGGGCAATCGTCTGCCGATCGCCCTCCCCGTTGGCGAGCAGCGCTATTTTGAAATTGTTCGCGGACTGTCGCACAATAGATTAGTTATCCGTACAATGGCTTCCGCAAACTCCAATTTGCCCTCGTCGAACAACGATTCCGCGGCCCGCGAGAAACTGATCACGCTGCGCCTCGCGCTCCTCAAGCTGCACAAGACGCTCCTGAACATGGAGCGTCGCGAGTACGAGCGCGAGCATGGCTACGTTAACACTGGCGAGCTCTTCCGCCTTGTCATTGACCACGCGCAGTTCGCCTGGCTGCACAACATCTCCGAATTCGTCGTGCGCATCGACGAAACCCTTGCCGCCAAAGAGCCCATCACCGCCGAGTACACCCACGGCTCCATCGCTCTAGCGCGCAAAATGTTCGTGCCCACGGAATCCGGCGACGCATTCCAGAAAAAATACTTCGACGCCATCCAAAACGACCCCGCGGTGGTCATCGACCACGCCGAACTCGCCCGCCTCTTCAACAACGAACCGCCGGACTCTTCCAATCCATAAGCATTCGCAGCCTTGAAAAAACTCCACGCACATTCTTCTATCCGCCGCCTCCGCCGCTCGGAACTGCCGGAAAACACCGTCTCCCTTGCACGCTTCCTCATCGGCAAAGTAGTCGTCCACGATCTTCCCGATGGGCGCGTCAGCGGACGCATCGTCGAAACCGAAGCCTATCCGCCGGGCGATCCCGCCGGCCACCATTTCCGCGGCCCCACGCCGCGCATTCGCTCCATGTACCTCGCCCAAGGCCACGTCTATATCTTTTTCAATTACGGTGCGCATTTCATGCTCAACGTCGTGAGCGAACGTGCCGGAACCGCGGCGGCAATTCTAGTACGCGCTCTTGAACCGCTCGATGGAATTGAACTGATGCAGCAAAACCGCAACACCACTCGCCTTCTCGACCTTACCCGTGGTCCCGGCCGACTGGCCGCCGCTTTTCAAATCGACCGCCGCCACGATGGCCTGGACCTTTGCGCTCCCGGCAAACTCTGGCTGGGCATTACCCGCCGCGCCGCCGGCCCCATCGGCAAAACCGTGCGTATCGGCATCTCTCGCGCGGCCAACCTCCCTCTGCGTTTCTACGAACGCGGCAATCCCTTTGTCAGCGGCCCAAAGCGCCTGCTTCTCCCCATTCCCGGGCGCAAGCCACCTGTATCCCGATAAATATTCCGCCCTTCACGAACGCCGGGGACTCTCAGTCTTTCTTGCTCAGTATTCCTTCGGGCTCTTCAGCCGCTTTCTTCCGCCGTTCCACATAACTCTCAAGCAGTTCATCAAGTTCCTGTGGCCGGATCGGTTTGGTAAGGTAGCCATCCATTCCTCCCGCCAGGCATTTTTCGCGATCGCCTTTCATGGCATGCGCCGTCAAAGCCACGATCGGAAGATGACTCCCAGTGGCCTTTTCTTTCTCTCGAATTACTGTGGTGGCCTCGAAGCCATCCATCTCCGGCATCTGCAAATCCATCAATATCAGGTCGAAACTCTCTCTTTCGAATGCCGTGACCGTCTCGCGCCCGTTGGCGGCCACCACCACAGAGTGACCCCTTTTCTCCAGGAGGCGCGTGGCCAGCCGCTGATTGACCAAATTATCTTCTGCTAGAAGAATGCGCAACGAAGCTGAGGGCTCACGTTCATCGTGTAGCGAGTATCGCGTGATCAGCGGAATCGCGCCCTTCTGTTCCTTGGCTCCGAGCACCAAAGCAATCGCTTCTCGCAATTCGGACTGCCGTATGGGCTTTAGCAGATACGCAGAGACTCCCAATTCCTGGCAACGCGCCGCATCACCGCGATGCCCCGCCGAAGTCAGCATCATGATGGTGGCCGTGGACAGTTCCGGCTTCTCGCGGATTCGTTCGGCAAGCGTAAACCCGTCCATTCCTGGCATGTGCATGTCCATCAACACCAGCCCGTAAGGACCTCCCGTTTCCCGCGCCGCGCCCAGCTGCGCAAGGGCCTCTTCCCCTCCCTCCACACATGTTACGTTCATTTCCCAACGCTCCAGCATTCCTTCCAGGATGCGCCGGTTGGTCCGGTTGTCGTCCACCACAAGTGCCCGCACTCCTCGCAGTACCTCTGGCGGGGCAATCGTTCCGATTTCGATGGCTTTCGAATCCGCGACTCGGAGGTGCACCGTAAAGTGAAATTCACTTCCTCGGCCCACTTGGCTGCGTACCCAAATTTCTCCGCCCATCATCTTCACCAGGCGCGTGCAGATGGTCAGCCCCAAACCCGTCCCCCCATATTTTCGAGTCGTAGAGGTGTCTGCCTGGGTAAACGGTTCGAAGATCGAGTCCCGTTTTTCTTCAGCGATGCCAATCCCGGTGTCCGCGACCGTGAAGTGCAGGAGAAGATCGTCACCTTCGCGCGTCTCAATATTGACTTTCAGCGCCACTTCACCCTTGTTCGTAAACTTAATGGCGTTACCGATCAGATTAATGACCACTTGCCGCAGCCGGCTCGAGTCTCCGCGCACGACTTCCGGCACTTCCGGCGCGACCTCGCAGAGCAGCTCCAATCCCTTTTCGTCCGCGCGCAGGGCCAGGGTCTTCAGCGTCGTCTCCAGGCAATCCCGCACGCTGAAGTCGGCGGCCTCCAGGTCGATCTTTCCAGCTTCGATTTTCGAAAAATCCAGAATGTCGTTGATCACCGTGAGCAAGGAATCGCCTGACATCTTCACGGTTTCCAGGTATTCGCGCTGCTCAGGTGTAAGCTGCGTTTCCAGCGCCAGTTCCGTCATCCCCATGACGCCGTTCAGCGGAGTGCGAATTTCGTGGCTCATATTGGCCAGAAACTCGCTCTTCGACCTGCTCGCGGCTTCGGCGGCTTCTTTCGCCCGGCGCATTCCGTCCTCGGCCTGCTTCCGTTCGGTAATCTCAAGTTGCAGCTCTTCCGTGCGCGCCAACACCCGCAATTCCAGCTCTTCCTTCGCGCTGTGCAAGGCTGCGTCGCGCTCCTGAATCCGCACTAGCATCTGGTTGAACGAGTTGACTAGTTTTCCTAACTCATCTTTACTTCCCTCGGGGGCACGCAAGGCATAGTCTTCTTTGGTCGAAACTCGTTCGGCTAGCGCGGCAAGCTGGAGGACCGGCTCCGTGATCAAGCGCACGAGCCGCGAGGACACCAGGAAAGTCGCGGAGGCGCCTAGCAAGAGAACCAGCAGGGAGATCTCCCGGTATCTCGCCATTTTTTCTTGAAGCTCGGAAAGATCCGAAACGATCACGATCGATCCGACCTTTTCTCCTCCCAGAAAAATGCTGTGGCACAGCGTCAGGTTCTCAGTTCCGAATACCGGCCCTTCTTCCTTCCAAGCCGGCGACTTGAAACCTGGATCTAGCCCCGCGCGCCGGTATTCTGCGAAGACTCCGCCTTGTTTGTCATACAGAGTCGCAATCACGATGTTGGTTCCCGCACGAATCGTGGCCAGCAGCTCCACTGCGGATTTGCGATCGTTAAACGTCAGTGACGCCGCCGTCACCAGCCCCAAAGTATCGGCATCCGATGCCAGGACCGTGACCATCGACGCGCGGTAGTTCATCCGCTCGTAAATCTCGAACGCCAGGCAGGCCACGGCCAAGCCGAGAATGCTGGTGCTGAAGACCACCAAGAGCAGTTTTCGATGGATCGATGCATCGCTGAATTTCCACATCTCAGCTGCCTCTCTGACCACCGGCGACCGGCCGCCTCCATCCTTCTCCACCCATCGCGCACACCCTCTCCCCAAGAGTGTTTCGCACGTCACCAGCCAGTGGCAGCCGGGCGTGCGTGTGCCAACTCTTTTGCAATCAGTCTTTTTGGATTTGCGAAGGGGCAGTTACAAAAGGATTTTTTTCATTAGAGGAAGCTTGTCCCGGATTGGAACAGTTCTCTTTCGCCTTTTCTCGGGCGTCTTACTTCGATTCCTTAGGGAATCCTGCCAAAGGCAATCATGTGTTGGCCGGAAATACGGGACCCAGGCTCATCGGGCTTTGTGAAGAATTCTTGCAATTGCGCGGCCCGCTCGAAGCGGGCCACTTTTCCGTTCAATCGCCGCTGGCTACGGCCATCTGGTCGCACGCCACGCGGAAATTTTCGTACCACGTCTCCGTAAAGCTGGTGATCAACTGCTCCGCGGTGCGCCCCGCAATGGTCACGCCCGTATGCACAACGTCTCCCCAGGTGTGCACTCGCGTGCCTCCTCCGACAAGCTCTTCGAAGTGCACCCACTGTGCCAGCACCACTCCGAGCGAGTGGTCGATCCACCCCACCTTGTGCGCCGGCTGGCAATTGGTGATCACGTGGCTTACCACCGTCGGTACCGGTTGCCTCAGCTCGATCTCCATGCGGCTCCCTGGTTCCCAGGGTTTTCCTTCGCGCCATTGCAGCTCGCCATAAATGTTGGCGAACTCGTTCCAGCGCCGCCAGTTGGAAAAAATCTCCCAGGCCCGCGCGCGGCTGGCTTTGGTCATCACGGAATACTGAAATCGGTACATAACTCCTCTTCGAGCTTTCCAGTCTTTGGTATTGCTGGGGGGGCCAGCGGAGGGACGATCTGGGCTCAATTATTTATACATTGTTGGTTTAACGCTGTAAAGGATATAATTCCGTACAAGCTTGAAAGGTTGCCCATGCCCCGTATTGCTGATGCTCGCTTGGAAGGCCGCATTCTCGACGCCGCCTACCGCATCTGGAGTGAAAATGGCGAAGACGCCCTCACCATGCGCGCCGTTGCCCGCGCCGCTCGCACCACTACGCCCACGCTCTACGAGCGCTTCTCCCACAAGAGCGATCTCCTTGCCCTGCTCCGCCGCCGCTCCCGTCTCAATCTTTTTTCCGCCTTGCGGCCGTCCCGCTCTCCGGTTGACGCTTGCAAGCGTGCACTCGATTTCTTCACTGCCCATCCCCACGACTTTCGGCTCATCTCCGAGGATTGGGCCATCGCCTTCGCCCGCAAAGAGCCCATGCCCTCGTTCGAATTTATCAAGCGCCGCCTCGCCGCTCAACTAGGCGGTACTCCAGATCGCCACACGCCGCTCGCCCTTTCCCTCGTCGCCCTCCTTCACGGCACCGCCGGCTTGCTGCACTCCTCCAACGCTCACAAAAAAATCTTCCGCGAATTCCGTCGCGCCAGCATCTCGGCTTGTGCTGCTCTCATCCACGCCGCCTCCTTGAAGCCCCATCGCCCGAAACCATCCCTCGTTCACCCTGAGCGCCCTTAGCGAAGGGCCCCGTCCGGGCGCCGCCATAACCGATAGGAACCTCCCTCCCCCCAGGCCCCGGTTTCGTGCCAGAATGATGTCGACGAGCGCCCGGCCCCTGGCGCCTGCGATTCACTTTGTTTCACGCTCCAGCCCTGACTCAGACGCCGCGGTGCTTTTTCGGCGGTTGCAAGACCGTACCGGCCCGAGTGTCTCGATTCGTCGTTTTGCAGGAATTTGCTTTCGGGGGTGCAACATGACCGATGTTTGGAAGCAGTTCGAAGGTCAGGTCGTCGACGACGAGTTTCCGCTCCAACAACTCTTATCGGGCGATGACCACAGCGCCGTCTTCCTCACTCAGCGTGGCGATTCTAAGCCGCAGAAGGCCGCCATCAAGCTTCTTCCTCTGGATCCCGCCACAGTCGATCTCCAGCTCTCTCGCTGGCGCCGCGCCGCGCAACTCGCTCATCCCAATCTGCTGCGCCTTTACGACTTCGGCCGTTGCCGCCTCGGCAATGCGAATTTTCTTTATGCCGTAATGGAATTTGCCGAAGAAGACCTCTCGCAGATCCTCCCGGAGCGTGCCCTTACCGCTGCTGAAACGCGCGACATGCTCGGGCCTGTTCTCGATGTTCTCGTCTATCTCCATGGTAAAGGGCTTGTCCATGGACATGTAAGACCATCCAACATTCTCGCCACCGCTGATCAGCTCAAGCTCTCCACCGACGGTCTCTCTTCTATCGCCGAGTCCCACGCTCCAACCACCCGGCCCAGCCACTACACTGCGCCCGAAGTGGCGTCTTCCGGCCTCACACCCGCCAGCGATGCCTGGTCGCTGGGCATGACGCTCGTCGAAGCGCTCACCCAGCGCGTCCCCGTCTTGCCTCCCGGCGTCGATTCCAATTTTGTGCTTCCAGACACGCTTCCGCAGCCGTTCCTCGATATCGCGCGCCATTCCTTGCTCCGCGAGCCTCGCCGCCGCTGGACCATCGCGGAAATCGCCGCGCATATGAATCCCACTGCCGTCGCCGCCGCTGCCGGCCAATCAATCTCCTCTGTTCCCGTGTCACCGTTGGCCGTGCCGCTCTCGTCCGTACCGGCCGTGCCCGCCGCCAAACTCCAAACTCCGCGCTACGAGCCACCCGCGCCAAAAACAACCTCGCCCCGCCAGCCATCCGCCGCCGTACAACCGAAACAAACTCTCGTTCTCCCAAACTACGTCATTCCCGTTGGCGTCGTCCTCCTGGTTCTCGTCAGTATTTTCGCCTTGCCGAAAATCCTCGGTCATCGCACCGAATCTTCCTCTTCAACCTCATCGGCGGCTTCGGCCCCGCCTGCCTCGCAGCCCAAGCCCGTCGCAGCACAATCCGAGCATCGCGACGCTCCGCCCCCCGCAAAAGCCGCCTCCTCGAATTCCGCAAAACTCAACGCAGAGAAAAAGCCTGCATCCCCTCCACCGCAATCGCCTGCCGCCACTCCCGTTCCGGCTGCAGCGGCGCTGCGCACCGATACTTTTCCATCCGCCAACGCGCCAGCGCCGTCGAGTTCCTCTCCCGGCCGTGGAGAAGTCCTCGATCAAGTCTTGCCCGACGTCTCTGAAAAAGCCCGCGCCACCATCCAAGGAAAAGTCCGCGTCACCGTCCGCGTCCACGTCGAACCCGCCGGCAATGTCTCTTCCGCCGAGCTCGACTCCCCCGGCCCCAGCAAATATTTCGCCGACCTCGCCCTACAAGCCGCCCGCCGCTGGGAATTCACCGCCCCCGAACTCAACGGCCACAGCGCCCCCAGCGACTGGCTCATCCGCTTCGAATTCACCCAGTCCGCCACCCAAGCCTTCCCCAAACAAACCACGCCCTAGCAAGGGCCAGGAGCCTCACATGTAAAGTCTTGGGGAGATTTTGGGCGTCTCTCGATGGATGGAAGGCGCCGCCAAGAAGACGCTTCCCCTTGGCAACAGGACTCCGCTTACTCGTGCAGCACGACGGTCAGGAGAGCCTCGTGGACTTGAAGTCCGCCATTGTAATGAATGAAACCTAGTTTCCTGAATTTATTCATGAAATAGCTGACCCGAGAACGGGTTGTGCCAATCATTCCCGCTAGCACCTCCTGGGAAATTTTGGGAAGTATTTTTAGGGGGTGAGCTTCCTTCCCGTAACGAGCGAGTAGCAAAAGAGTTCGCGCCAGCCGTTTCTCGCTCGAATTGAAAAGTTGATCGATCAAATCCTCCTCGATCCGGATGTTGCGTGAAAGCATATAAGACATGAACCGGTCGGCGAAAGCATGTTCCGCGTGGAGCACGCGAACCATCTCGCTTCTTTCAATTACGAGCAAAGACGTCGAAGCAATCGCGGTCGCTGTTGCCATGCGAACTGACTGACCGGCCACGACTCCCTCACCAATAAAATCACGCGGCCCCAGAATCGCCAGGACCGCCTCCTTACCAACCTCATTAACAACAGTGAGCTTTACGCTTCCCCTTTGAATGTACATCACACTGGTGGCAGGTTCACCCTGCGAGAAGATCTTCTGCGATCTCTGATACTCCATAACTTTCCTGGACACACCAGCGGAGTCGAGGAAAGTTTGGGCATTGAAGGTGCGTTTCGGCGCGGATTTTCTTTTGGGTTTAATGTGGTTTGAACTCGCGATCTCTTGCATAAACCACCGCTTGCTACTAATGCTAGCAGGACTTCGCATCATCATGCAAGGTACTTCGGGCACGGCTATTGGCGCCCGCGGATACATCGTAAGAGTTAACATGGATTCAAAACTGTGCAATATTGACCATACGCCTGATGTTCTTCCGTCTTAGCTTTTACATGTTCAGAATCTGTACTTTCTCGGGGCCAGCTTGGCGCAGGAAGGCCTGGCTCCCGATAATTCTACTGGATTCCAATGGCTTCGCCCTCTCAAGCCCGCCTCAAGCGAGACCCCCCAAGCGGAGTAGAGGGCAGACATCCGCCCTTACGCATCCTCTTTGTTCATAGCCACTTAGCGCATGTTAAGCGCTGCCTGAGTGTGCTCGACAAACTGCATTTTACAGTTAGCGCTGAGGTGGTTGCCACGTTACAGGAGTTTAGCGAACGGTTAGGTTCGCAGTCCTACGACCTTGTTGTCGCCGAGCACCCCAGCCCCAACTGGGAGGGAACCCAGGCATTGGAACTCCTGCACCTATCGCGGAGGCAGATCCCCCTTATCTTTGTGGGTGGCACCCTGCAACGCGAGGCTGTGGCCGAGTTCATTACCAAGGGCGCATATGATTGCATTGAAATGGATCACATTGGCCATCTTCCGGTGGCCATTCATCGCGCGCTGGATGAGAAAGCATTGCGCGATGAACGGGACCGGGCCGAAAACGGTTTGAAGCATTCGGAAGCACGTTACCGCGCCTTGGCTGGAAACCTGAGTTACGGAATTTGCCGTTGCGCCCTGGACGGCAAATTCCTCGAAGTGAATGAGGCCATGGTAAAAATGCTCGGGTATGCGTCGAAAGAGGAACTCTTGGGCGTAAACCTTGCGGGTGAGCTGGTTCAAGATCCCGCCAAACGAGCGCAATTGTTGGGGCAGCCGGACCAGCAAGGATTAGTGGACCCCCTCGAAATAGAGTGGAAACGGAAAGACTGCACCACCCTGAAAGTCCGGGTCAGCGCACAGGAAGTATTGGGTGTGCAGGGCGAACTGGAATCCTATGAAGTCATCACCGAGGATGTCACCAAACAGCGTCAGTTGGAAAATCTTTTGCGCCAACAGGCGGCGCGTGACCCGCTGACAGGACTGGGGAACTACCGCCATCTAGCGGAAGTGCTGGATATGGAAATCAAGCGTTCCGAGCGCACGGGGCGGGAGTTCGCCCTTTTGCTATTTGATCTGGATGGATTGAAGAAAATCAACGACCGCTACGGGCATCTGACGGGAAGCCATGCTCTCTGCCGTGTAGCCGATGTTTTGAGTTTCTGCCGGAACAGTGATACGGCGGCGCGCTACGGCGGCGACGAGTTTGCGGTTGTCCTGCCGGAAACGGGCCTGGAGGCGGCCAATAAGGTGGCGCAACGTATCTGCGACAGCATTGCCAGTGATGGGATGGGGCCGCAGCTTTCCGTCAGCATAGGTGTTGCGGTTTATCCCCATGACGGCGAAAGAATCGAAGCCCTTTTGCACGCCGCAGACGTGGCTATGTACTCGATGAAGGTAAAAAAACATAAATTTCTTGATGCGAAGTATGGCCTTGCTTACTAAGTGTGGCTGCACAAATGCCGGACGAAAAGTTTGAAACGGCTCGGCTTCTTGCGCCTGCGGAGAGTGGTGTAGATGGAATCCGAGCGCCGTGCATCTCCCCGCTATCCATTCTTTGCGCCGGCCGAGCTAATGGAGTCAACATCCGGCGTCCGAACGGAGGCCCGCACAAGCGACTTGGGCTCCAATGGTTGCTATTTGGACATGACCAATCCGTTGCGGCAGGGCACTGTCATTAACATTCAAATTGTTTATCAAGGGCAGGTCTTCGCCGCTGGAGGTGTGGTAGCACACTCCCACCCCAAAATGGGAATGGGCGTGAAATTCATCGCCCTCGAGTCCGGATGCGCCCTCTTACTTGGCACCTGGCTGCACGAAGCTGCCTGTGCTTAGGGGGAACCGACATATAGATAGCCTGTTTTGCGAATTGGTCTCTCTGATGAATGAACCGCAGTTGGAGCAATGAAAGAAGAAGAACCGTACTGAAAACGAAAAATGAGCGTAGCCAAACAGGAAACGCGCGCCACTGCAAGCGAATTCAAAGTGCTGGTAGCTGATGATTCACGAATCTACCGCAAACTCGTCGAAGACACGCTGTCTGAAAAGCAATATGCGTTGCTGTTTGCAAAAAGTGGGCGCGAAGCTATCGATCTTTTTTCAGAGCATCACCCTTCCCTCGTTATCACGGATTGGATGATGCCGGACCTGAGTGGAATAGAGCTGTGCGAACACATACGCAATCATTCCAGTCAAGCGTCTTATACGTACCTCATCATCCTGACGGGAATCACGGAGAAGGACAAGCTGGTCAAAGGGTTAGCCGCCGGCGCCGATGACTACCTCACTAAGCCCTTCCATTCCGATGAACTGCTGGCCCGCGTAGGCGTTGGCCACCGCATTGTGGAACTCCATCGACAGCTTGAGGCCAAGAACCTGTTGCTGGAAGAACTCGCACTCACCGATTCTCTAACTGGACTGCCCAACCGCAGAGCGATTGAAGCCTGGGCAACCCGCCAGCTGAGCGGAGCCGCCAGGTATGGCTTTTCCTTCTTGGTGGTCGTCGCGGACTTGGACCACTTCAAGACCGTCAATGACACCCATGGACATGAGGCAGGTGACAAGGTCTTGAAGAAATTCTCTGAAATTCTTAAGACCAATTCCAGGCGGAGCGACATCTGTGGCCGCATTGGCGGAGAGGAGTTTCTCTTTATTCTCACGCATACAACCCAGGAGAATGCCCGGGTTGTAATCGAGCGCATCCGCGCTGAACTTCAAGCTACGAAATTTGACTTCGGTGGAAGCCGCATCACCGTGACGGCGAGTTTCGGCCTTGCTGTCTTCGCAGGAACTCAAGCCCCGGATTTCAACCGCTTGGTTAGCCACGCCGATGCGGCTCTATACAACGCCAAACGCTCCGGACGCAACCGCATCGAAATCGCAGCTGCACAAACTCTTTGACCGAGCCCGTTGTTTGCCTTGCGGCGCCTTGCCGGCCACTCCGCTTCTGCGGCTGATCCATGTGCTCTTATGTCTTCCCCGCTGCCTTCTCCGACTTGTGATGAGCTTCTTGAGACCACTGCGATGCCTTGTTGGCATATTCCAATGCTTGCCGGGAATGCTCGTGCCCGGTCAGGTGATCTTCTTTCCCGTGGCTCGCGGCCGCGGCACGGTGCGCATGCGCCGCAAGTTCGTGAAACTCTGCCGCTCGTTGGTGCGAATCGTTTGGCATTGTGTCTCCCATCCTGTAGCGCCTCCATCTTGGAGCCGCTACATTCCCCAAACTGTTCAGTTGCGAACATCCCTGGCATTAACCCGTGACAATGTCTCGGTGTGGACGGTGATCTGCCCTTATTTTTCCTAAGATGGTACCTCCCAGGGAACTGACGGGGCTCTCCTGGTGGCCCGTTAGCCCGCTTCCCCTGACGGTGTCACCGCATGCTTCCTAAAACCCCTCCAACATCTTCCCACCCCGCCCAGTTACTTTCTCGCCAACACAACGCCCCGCTAAACCCTTTCGTTGCAACACATACGCAACCACCCTCTATGTGTTGCAAACAAACGACTTACGTTATCCCTAACTCCTTTAGATGCAACAGTTACAAAAGACAGGGGGTCGGAGCGGATGGCCGAGATCCAAAAGATGGCTGTGGCGAAAGCGTCTCGACGATTCGACCATTCGACTCTTCAACTCTTCGACGCGCGGACGTCTCGACGTTCAGACGTTCCGACGATTTCGGTTCGCCTTGCAAACCTGCCCCGCAACCTCTACCCTACTGGCCCGGAGGAATCGAAGAGCCTCTTCATGCCCGACCTCACCCCCGAGCTGCTCGCGTTCGGCTTCATCTGGTACATCACCTTTCTTTTCTCGACTACCTGCCACGAAGCAGCCCACGCCTTGGTCGCCAAGATCGGCGGCGACACCACCGCGGCCCTCGGCGGACAGGTCTCGCTCAATCCCGTTCCGCACATCCAGCGCGAACCCTGGGGCATGGTCGTGATTCCTCTGATTTCTTTCGCCATCAGCAAGGGCCAGTCCATGTTCGGATGGGCCAGCGCGCCCTACGATCCGCTCTGGGAGCGCCGCCATCCCCACCGTTCCGCGTGGATGGCCCTCGCTGGCCCCGCCGCCAACTACACGCTTATGCTGCTCGCCGTAGCGGGCCTGCGCCTCGGCACAGCCATGCAGTGGTTCGGCTACGACCCCCACAGCGGCCGCGCGGACTTCCCCATGACCGTGCTCCTGGTTTTTTTCACCTTGAATCTGCTCCTGGGCACCTTCAACCTGATGCCCGTCCCGCCCCTGGACGGCAGCACCGCCATCATGCTTTTCATGACGGAAAAACGCGCCTACAAATACCTCGATTGGCTGCGCGGCAACAGTTTCGCCATGCTCGGCCTGCTCCTGGCCTATTTTGTTTTCATCCGTTTCTACCATTATGTCGAGTCCTTCGCCTTCAGCGTGCTCCTCGGACGGTAAATGTACAGGTAACTGGCATGTCCGACCCCGGAACGCATCCGCCCCAGCTTCTGCGTCTCCCGTGTCAGAGCGGGAATGCAAGGCCACGAAGTGGTCCGATCCGGGACAAGGCGTCCGCAAATCCAGAATTCCGGGATGCCTTGACTCCCGTGGGGTATGCAAAGAGAACAGCAAAGTCGCCTCCTGCAGAGCGGCGTGGGCCGTAACAGTCACATTCTCAAGAGCTAGCGGTGCTGGAGAGAATTAGGGCAGTCTTGCTGCGAAGCAAGAGCTCTGAGGGGAGATGAGGAAGAAGTGTGGAAGTTGGTGTGCGAAGAAATGGGTATCGTGGCCATCGCGACATCGAGAACTGTGGAGATCAGCGCGCCAAAAGCATCCTTGACTCCGTGCATTCTGGACAATGATCCGACGCAGCTGGATTTGCTGTGTGGGGTCATCGCCGAAATGGGCTATGAGCCGATCCCTACTTCGGATCCGGAGGAGGCCTTGCAGCTGGTGAAGCGCGGGCGATGCCGTCTGGTGTTGGTGGATTTGCAGATGCCGGGAATGAATGGGTACGAATTTCTGGAGCGTGCAGCGCGAAACGACCCTGGAGTACATCTAATAGTAATGACTGTAGAGTATACACTGGAATCCGCACTGGAAGCCATTCGAAGGGGGGCGGCGGATTTCTTGCCGAAGCCCATTGACCGGATGCGATTGAGGAAGGCGCTGGACGATGTGGCGGCGCTGTACGACCAGCGGCGGCGGGTGAAGGCGCTGGAAGAGCAGCTGCTGAAGGATCTGGAGTTTCACGGGATAGTGGGAAAAAGTCCGGTGATGCTGGAAGTGTTTGACTTTGCGCGGAAGGTGGCGCGGCACTACACCAACGTGCTGCTGGTAGGGCCGACGGGAACGGGAAAAGAGCTGGTAGCGAGAGCCATCCACCTGATCAGCCCGGTGAACCAGCAGAAATTGGCGGTGTGCAACTGCTCGGCGATGGTGGACACGCTTTTGGAGAGCCAGCTATTCGGACACGTTCGCGGCTCATTTACGGGGGCCACGGAAACGCGGCCAGGACTATTCGAATACGCCAATGGGGGAACGGTTTTTCTGGATGAAGTGGGAGAGACCTCGCTTTCGATGCAGGCAAAATTGCTGCGGGTAATTCAAAACCGCGAGATTCAGCGGGTCGGCTCACCAGAAGTGCGGCAAATCAACGTTCGGCTGATCGCGGCGACCAACCGGGACTTGCGCGCGGAAGTGCTGGCGGGACATTTCCGGGAAGACCTTTTTTACCGGCTAAATTCCATCCAGATTCGAATCCCGTCACTGGCGGAACGCCTGGAGGACATTCCACTGCTGGTGCAGTTTTTCCTGAAGAAATACAACGCGGCTTATGGAAAAAATATTTCGGGGCTGACGCGGCGAGCGCAGACGGTGCTGCTGCAGCACGGGTGGCCGGGAAACGTCCGGGAACTGGAGAATGTGATTTCCAGCGCGTGCATCACGGCGACGGGCGATTTCATCGATCTGGCGGATTTACCGGAACAGCTCCAGCGGCGGACTCCGGGGGCGGCGGAAGGCGATGACTGGCGGCCGCTGTCGCTCGAGGGAGTGCGCAAGGTGCACATTCAGCGCGTGCTGGATATGTGCCAGGGGAACCGGCTGCGCGCGGCGCAGGTACTTGGAATTGGACGCACGAGCTTGTACCGCTACCTGAAACGGACGGTCCAGGAAAGCAAGAGCAATGCAAAGTCCGGCGGCGCCGCGGCTTGAGCGAGAGTGTCGTGGGCGTCGCTGAATTGTTAGGAATGCCTCAGCTGTGCACGGGATCATGTTCCAGCCCGAACCAGATTCCCTCGTTGAAGCAGAGCAGGTTTTCACAGCGCCTCCCAAGCCGTTGAAAGCGTGCCGATTGCCAGGACGGCTATTTGGCATGGGCCTTGCAGCTACTCGTGCAAACGCCCGAATAAAACGGCAAAGTGAAAACGATTTGCTCACTCCACCGTTGCAATCAGATGTCTGCGGCATGCGGAAGGATCGATGAGATCGAGAAAGATTCAGCAAAGAACAGAACTTGCACGAGGGAAGTCATGGTTTGCGAAACAGTTCCTACCCCCAGTTAGTCCCACAGGTTAACCGCTAAACTCCGGCCAGAACCCCCTGGAGCGCCGCGTCACCCAGTTTTGATGGGAACGCGGCGCTCATTCCTCTTCTTCAAGTCTGAGTAGTCGGGGAACCAGTGCGGCTGAGGTCTAGCGTTCGTGAAAGACCTTTCCTACGGGAAGTTGCAGGTTCTCTCGTTCAGGCGGCTATTCGTATCTCAGAGCGACAATCGGATCGACACGCATGGCGCGGCGCGCGGGGACATAGCACGCAAAGACGGCCACGCCCGTCAAAACAAGCGCTACTGCGAAGAACGTTAAGGGATCGTTTGCGCCAACTCCATAAAGCAGGTGCGAAAAGCTCGAAAGCAAGCGAGTGAGAATGAGCGCGGCTACGGCGCCGATAGCGAGTCCGGCAAGAACCAGCCGAAGGCCTTGTCCAAGTACCAACCGAAGAATAGCCCGCTTCTCAGCACCGAGGGCAATGCGAATTCCCATCTCGTGCGTTCGCTGGGCGACTGAATAGGAAATCACGCCGTAGATTCCGACGGACGCCAGCAGCAAAGCCAGCCCCGCAAACGTTCCTAAAAGGATCATTGGAAATCGCTGCGAAGACATCGAGTCCGAAACAATCTCCCGCATAGAGTGAACGTCGTAAACTGGCTGGTCGCTGCCTGCTCCGTAGACCGCGCTCTTGATTGCAGGCATGACAGAGGCAACGTCGAGCGGGGTGCGAACGACGATCGTCATGTTGGGGTAGTTTAGTGCCACCCATTGGTCCGGATCCTGGTAGAGCGGAAAATAGACCTGGCTTTGAATATCCGTACTGGAGTCGTTTAGCGCCCACTGCTTTACGTGGCCCACCATGCCGACAATCCGGCAGGGGCCTACAGGCGAAAATCCTGCTGATAGCGTCTGACCGAGTGGATCGCTGCCTGGAAAATAGATGTCGGCGAGAACACTGTCGATGACCATGACGCATGGGGAATTGGTGGTGTCCTCGGGGCTGAAAAATCGGCCCCGAAGCAGCGGTATTCCCATCGTCCGGAGGTAATCCGGACCTGTAAGGAACATCACTAGCCGGGGAGCGGCCTGAAGGGAAGCCGGCTTCTTCGAGCCAATCCAGAAGGGCATAATCCAGCCCCCATTCAGCGGAACGGAACCTGTGAAATCGGCCCCCTGCACGCCAGGAACTTGACGAATGCGCTCGATCATCTGCTGATAGGCAGTTCGGGTGCTCGGGACCGTCTTCGTCAGGGAATGCGAAACTCCGACCTTAAAGGTCATGATGTGCTGTGCGTCGAAACCAGGATTAACGTCCGATAAGTGCCGAAGCGTTCGGAACAATAGGCCCGCGCCCACCAGCAACACCAGGGTCAAGGCCATTTGGACGATTACGAGAATGCTTTGCGTGCGATGATGCGCGGCGGTGGAACCGCGGCCTCCCTCCTTCAGCGAGGCTTGTGGGTCGCTGTTCCAACTTTTCAGGGCTGGCGCAAGGCCAAACAGAATTCCTACTGCAATCGAGGCACACAGCGTAAATAGCAGGACGGGGCCATTCACAGCGATATTTTCGCTACGCGGCAAGTTTTCGGAGACCGCAGCAGCAGGGACTAATCTTACTCCCCATATCGCAACCAGGAGTCCCAGACCAGCGCCAAGCAGAGAAAGAAGCACGCTTTCCGTAAGCAGCTGCCGCACCAAGCGCGTGCGATTCGCTCCAAGAGCCGAGCGAACAGCATACTCCCGTGCGCGGGCCGCGGAGCGCGCAAACAAGAGATTGGCGACGTTTGCGCATGCAATCAGCAAGACGAGCCCTACTGCTGCGAACAACACGAGAAGCATCTTGCCGGCGTCCCCTACGACAAACTGCTTGAGGGGCTCGACGTAAATTCCCAAATCTCGATTGGCATCGGGATAGAGATGGTCCAGGCCATTCTGTATCGTGCTGATCTCCGCTTGAGCCTGTGCCAAGGTCACTCGAGGTGCCAGTCGGGCTAGGGCGTAGATTCCGTCGTGTGCCGCGCGATCATTGAGGATAAGAGGATCGATCTGGCCCAGCGGCGTGTAGACATCGGCGTCGTCTTGCAGACGAAATCCGAACGCGGTGACTCCGAACGCGGTGACTCCGACGACAGTGTAATCCACTCCCTCCAGCGTGAGGGACCTGCCCAGAACCTCAGGGCTGCTGTCGAACCGATTTCTCCATAGACGAGTACTAATGATAGCAACCGGCGTTCCGCCGTACCGGTCTTCTTCAGGAGAGAATTCACGCCCAAGAGTTAATTTCGTGCCCAGGGTGCTGAATAACTCCGAGGAGATTTCCTTCCTATTAAGGTGCTCGGGCGTGCCAGGACCTGCGAAATCAGCTCCTTGCTCCCTGAACGCGGCCATTTGCTGGAATGAGCGAGTACTGCGCTGCCAATCTCGTAAGTTAGGGTACGAAACCCACGTTCGCGGAAAGCGTGGATTGTTCTCCCACACCATTACCAAACGATCCGGATTAACGTATGGCAGCGGGGCAAACACGGCACCCTGCATTACGCTGAACATCGCGGTGTTGGCGCCGATGCCAAGGGCGAGCGTTAGTGCAGCGACAGCAGTAAAGCCAGGGTTCTTGCGCAGCATGCGCAGGGCGAAGCGGATGTCGTCGAAGAGCTGCTCGAGCCAAACGAAGGTCCAGACTTCGCGGGTGTCTTCCTTGACGCGGGTCACATTTCCGAACTTGCGCATTGCCGCGTAATGGGCCTCTTCCGGCGACATGCCACGATCGATGTCGTCCTGAGTTTCCCGGTCGATGTGGTCGCGAATGTCCTGATCGAGATCCTCGAGCAGGCGCTTGCGGCGGTTCATGGCCGACCCTCCTCGCGCCGAGGCCGAAGGATGCGCGCGATGGCGCCGGTCAGCTTGTCCCACTTGCCGGTTTCAAGCGCCAGTTGCTTGCGGCCCTTGGGGGTAAGCCGGTAAAACTTGGCGCGGCGATTATTTTCGGAGGTACCGGCTTCGACGGAAATCCATTTGCGCTTGATGAGCCGGTGGAGCGCCGGGTAGAGGGAGCCTTGTTCGACCTGCAAGACGTCGTCGGAGTTGAACTCGATGGCCTTGGCGATGGCGTGGCCGTGAGCGGGCCCGAGGAGCAGAGTGCGGAGAATGAGCAAGTCGAGAGTGCCCTGGAGCAGCTCGATGCGATCGATGTGCTCTTTGGTAGACATTCTAGGTGAAGATACAGCGCTTCCAGTAGAATGTCAAGGTGAGTAAGATGTACCTGAGAAATGGATTAGCAATCAAAACGCCCGGGGAAGATTTCAGGGAAAGGAAATCCAGTAAGAGCGAGAACGGCCCGGCTCACAGGGGCAAGGTTCGCAACGTCATTTCGACCACATGTTGCAATTGATCGCGGCTTGCGCCGCCCGCTGCCTGGACTGCCATTCCGTAAGCGACCGTCGCGATGTAGCGGGCAAGATCAGCAGAGTTTACATTGGCCGGCAGATCGCCTTCTGATTTCGCACGCTGGAGGCGCCGTCGTAATGCAGCCTCACCCACCGCGCGGCGCACGGTCAGTTCCTGCCTGATAGAATCGGCCGCCTCGCTACAGGCAAGCGCACCCTGCACCATGAGGCATCCTCCGGGATTGCGCCGCGCCGAGTTCAACTCGGCCGCTCCCCGCAACAATCGTTCAACGACGGCGCGCGCGACCGGCTCCTTCAACGCTTCCCGGGCATAGGATGCCGGCCCTTCCATGTACCGATCGAGCGCCTTGCGGAAAAGGGCTTCCTTGCCGCCAAAGGCAGCGTAGAGGCTCGGACGGTTGACGCCCACGGCTTTGGTCAGGTCCGACAGGGACGCGCCCTCATATCCTTTCCGCCAGAACACCTGCAGCGCACGGTCCAAGGCCCGGTCGATATCGAAGGAGCGGGGACGTCCCATGCGCCTGGAGGTTTTGTTTCGTTGCATACCCATGTTGGATGCTCCTTCCATACCTTTCGGTACAGATATATTGTAACCTTCCGCCCGCCGGCCACATCTGTACCATACAATACAGAAATACCGTACCGGAGACAGAAAACAGACAGGAGAAAAGTCATGAGCAAGCTGGAAGGAAAAGTAGCGGTCATTACGGGCGGCAACAGTGGAATCGGCCTGGCAACGGCGCAACGCTTCGTTGCGGAGGGCGCGTACGTCTTCATCACGGGCCGCCGTCAAAGCGAACTCGACGCAGCGGTCAAGCTAATCCGCAAAAATGTTAGCGCGGTGCAGGGCGACGTCTCCAATCTCGCCGATCTTGATCGCTTATATGCCACTGTAAGGCGAGAGAAGGGGCACATCGACATTCTGTTCGCCAATGCCGGCAGCGGGGAATTCGGCCCGCTGGGCTCAATCACCGAAGAGCACTTCGATAAAACGTTCAACGCCAACGTTAAGGGACTGCTATTCACGGTGCAAAAGGCTCTTCCACTCCTTGAGGATGGAAGCTCCGTCATTCTGAATGCGTCCATCGTTTCGAGTACAGGGCCGGCCGCGCTCAGCGTCTATAGCGCATCGAAAGCCGCGGTGCGTTCCTTCGCGCGGACCTTCACGGCGGATCTCAAAGACCGCAAGATCCGCGTGAACGCGGTCAGCCCTGGCGTAATTCCCTCTCCGGGATACCGCAATTCCTTGGGCATGACGGAAGAACAAGTCAAACAATACGCAGACAGCATGGTTGACAAAATACCGCTCGGCCGCACGGGAAACTTGGACGAAATTGCCAAAGTGGTTTCCTTCCTCGCTTCCGACGAAAGCAGCTATGTCACTGGCATCGAGCTCTTCGTCGATGGAGGCATGACCCAAATCTGAGGAGCTTGGCGTCAGGTGTTTCGCGGCGATCTCCGCGGTACCCGAAGTGACTGATGAAGATGGAATGGTTTTATGGCAAGCTGGCCAAGTGCGTTTCCGGAGTCAGTGACTTCCGTTCATGAACGGCCCGACCAGTGTTAAGGATTCTCTGCCAAATTCTCTTTCCGGGATGAAAACGATTTTCCTCGCGGGGGCGACGTCGGTTTGGCTGATTTTTTTTGTAGCGCTGGGAGCGCGGCTGGGATTTGCGTGGGATCAAGAACGTAAGATTCCGCGAGAGATGCTGGCGCCGGCATCGTTTGCACAAGAGACCGGGAGCATCGCGTCTGCGCTGGTGAAAGGAAAAGGATTCAGCTCGCCGTTTGGGAGGGAGACGGGACCGACGGCGTGGCTGACGCCGGTGTATCCGTTGCTAGTGGCGGGAGTGTTTCGCGTGTTCGGTGTCGCAACGCGCTCGTCTTTCTTCGCGGTGTTTTTTCTCAACGCGATTTTCTCCTCGGCTGTATGTATTGCCATTTTTCATGCGGGAAAACGGATTGGCGGGCTCGTCGTGGCGAGCGGAGCGGCGTGGCTGTGGGCGGTTTTTCCAAATGCGGTGATGGTGCCGTTCGAATGGGTGTGGGACACGAGTCTTTCTGCGCTGCTGGGGGCTACAATTTTGTGGGCGACGTTGGAGTTGGCGGAATCGCTGCGGATGAGGGACTGGTTCGCATACGGGCTGCTGTGGGGATTCACGTTGATGACCAATCCCTCGTTGGGATCGCTGCTGCCATTCCTGCTGGGGTGGGCAGCTTACCGTGCGCGACCCGAAAAGAAACCGGGGATCGCTGGGCGGGCGATGGCTGCGGCGGGAATCGCTATCTTGTGCTGCGTCCCGTGGACGGGGAGGAACTACGCGCAGTTTCACCGGCTGGTTCCGCTGCGTTCGAATTTTCCGCTGGAGCTGTACATCGGGAACAACAATAACTACGCGATGCGGCAATTCGTGTGGCCGCCAAAAATTAACAAGGAAGTGGAGCTGCTGCGCTACTTGAAGATGGGCGAGACGGCGTTCATGGATGAGGAAAAACGGAAGGCGCTGGAATTCATCCGCGAGCATCCGGGAATTTTCGTGGAGCTGACGGGGGAACGGTTTGTGACTTTCTGGACGGGGCTGCCTGCGCCGGTGCAGGCTTTTCTTGGTACGGACTCGCAGCTGGTTCGTGTGTTGCTGGTGTGCAATACGCTGGCAGCAGTGGGATGTCTGATTGGAATTGTGGTGCTGGTCGTGAGACGCAGCGCATACGCATTTCCCTTGGCGGCATATCCGGTAGTGTTTCCGTGGCTGTATTACATAACGCATCCAAACCTGCGATACCGGCACCCGATCGATCCGGTGGTGTTGCTGTTGGTGGCGGTGGCCGTCAGCAGACTGTTTGGAGTCAAAGGAGAGTCTACTACTTGAAGAGCAGAGCCGCTGGGGAACGGATCACCAAGATTTTAGGGCTACAATCCTGACGTGGACCATCATACAGTCGCGATCATCAACATCACGGCCATCTGTCTGGATGTGTTGGGTACTCTCTATCTGGCCTACGACCTCTTGGGCGGACAGCACGGTCCGCTGCGCTTGCTGACGCGCGCGGTAACGTACTCCGTTGTCTTCGGCATCGGCTACGGGCTGGGCCTTGGCCCTTTCTTTGGTCTAGCCGCCGGTATCGCAACCGGCATCACAGTGTCGATTGAATTCAGTAGAGCAGCCCGTGGGCTCGATCATTACTCCTTGTTTTGGGAAGGACTGTTTTCCGCCATCCGGGGATTCGGTTTCGGAGTTGGACTGTACAGATTTTTAGGCTTCGGATTCGCACTGGCATTTGCCGTTCTTATCACCGCCGGCCAAGTGTTGGCCTACTCTCGCGGCATGCGTCCTGCGCTTGACTATGCAGCGTCCCGCCGCCCCCGGCTTTCGCGGCGCCAGTTTTGGGGAACGGTGATCCGCACTATCGGATACACGGTCACGGCGCTCGCCTGTGGCACGTTCGTTCATCACGTGGAGCACGCGTGGTTTTTTGCGATTCGTGTCGGGTTGGTGACCGGCATTGTGACGGGCGTAGGTATAACGGTCAATCCTTACATCGAATACTACGCCGACAATCTCCCAGAGCGGCGGCTTGGGGTGTTCGGCATCGGACTGATCCTTTGTGGTTTTGCGCTGCAATCCCTACAGTATTGGCTGGCACTTTTTGATGTGCGTGTAACTTAGCAGCCGCTCCCTGATGCTCCTCTTTTATCTGGACGAATGGCCGGCAATCAGAAGTTACCGGTGTGAACGGTGGTTGTTCCGGGGTACCGAATTGGTCGGGGAAGGTGCCCCGCGGGTCGAATGAGAAGGCAGCGCACGTAAGTCAATTCTGGTATTCTCGGAGTTCCTGTTTCGCCTACCGAAGAAAAGAAAAAGGAGAGAAAGAAAATGAAGACGAAATCCCTGGCAGGGGTGTTGATTGCGTTGGCAATAATGGCGGGGGCAGCAGCGGCATCGGCCCAGGAGCTGACGCAGGCGGAAAAAGAGC
>Ga0210384_10000200_pt1 | contig 91942 bp, 86 predicted proteins | sample IncBWH2MmetaG_FD_160574 | JGI IMG/M metagenome (GOLD analysis project Ga0210384, IMG submission 160574) | Forest soil microbial communities from Barre Woods Harvard Forest LTER site, Petersham, Massachusetts, United States - Inc-BW-H-2-M | ecosystem: Environmental > Terrestrial > Soil >... | reverse complement strand
GTGGCCGACTCGGGGGTCGATCGGTACCTCCACCGCCGCTGCTCCCGCTTCCTCACCCGGGTGCTCGTGCGCACTGCGGTCACGCCCAACCAGGTCAGCCTCTCGAGCCTCGCCATCGGTGCCGTGGCCATCTGGTGCTTCTGGCACGCGACCACCGCGAGCGCCTTCTGGGGCATCCTCTTGTATGCGGCCGCCAGCATCGTGGACCACTCCGACGGGGAAATCGCGCGCCTCACCTTCCAGGAGTCACGTTTCGGCGCCAACCTCGACTGGACCATCGACACGATCATCCACGGGGGCCTGGTCCTGGGCATCGGGGTCACCGCGGGGGGGCCTCTCATGCTGGCGGTCGGCCTGGTGGCCGCGGCCGGGGTCACCCTCAGCGCTCTCTTCGCCCGGTACCTGCCACGGGAGATCGAGGTCGGGCCCACCGTGGGCGGCGTGCTCAAGAACATCGCCAACCGCGATCTCTTCTACCTGCTGCTCATCGGCGCCGCGGTGCTGCGCTGGCTCGCGCCGTCGCTCGTCGCGGTGGCCGCGGTGGTCGTGGCGGTGGGATCGCAGGTCTACTGGGTCGGATGCGTGGTGCGCATCCGTCGCACGAGGCGGGAACAAGCGGGCTCGTGACGCGCTGGTTTCGCCCGCTCCTGGTGGTGGCCGGCCTCGCGGTCGTGGCCTACCTCGTGGTGCAGATCGGGCCCGCCGCGATCTGGTCGTCGCTGGCCACCCTCGGCTGGCGCCTGCCCCTGGTGCTGGCATTTCCCTACGCGCTGGCCGCGGTCGTGGACACGCTGGCGTGGCGGCTCCTGCTGCCGGGCCCGGTCCCGTTCTGGCTGCTCATGCGTGCGCGCCTCGCCGGGGAGGCGGTGAACCTCGCCACCCCGACGATGGCGGTCGGTGGAGAGCCGCTGAAGGCCTACCTGCTGCGGCCGCACGTGTCGCTGTCCGATGGCCTGGTCTCGGTCATCGCCGACAAGACCACGATCGTGGTCGGCCAGATGCTCTTCCTCGCCCTTGGCCTGCTGACCGCCCGATTCCTCGAGCCGCCGGCCGGCCGGATGCTGCCGATCATGACCGGACTCCTGGGCGTCGAGATCCTGGCCATCGGGGGCTTCGTGCTCGTGCAGGCGAGCGGAGGCCTGGGCCACGGGGGCCGGCTCCTCGGCCGGCTCGGCACGCGGGTTGGAATGGGAGGGGGCGGGCGGCTCCAGCAGGGCCTGGGCGATCTCGACCGGGTCCTCGCCGCGCTCTACCGGCACGGCCGGCGGCGCCTGATCGCCTCCGCGCTGGTACACACGGTGGCCTGGGCGACCGGCGGGCTCGAGGTCTACGTCGTGCTGCGCTTCCTGGGGCAGCCGGCGGCGCTGTCCACCGCCCTGATCATCGAGTCCTTCGCGAGCGGGGTGAAGTTCGCGAGCTTCATGGTGCCCGCCTCGCTCGGAGCGCTGGAGGGCGGCTACGTGGCTTTCTTCGAAGCCTTCGGCCTGGCCGCCAGCGCCGGGCTCTCCTTCGTGCTCGTGCGCCGCCTGCGCGAGTTCACGTGGGCGATCGTGGGATTCCTCGCCCTGGGGGTGTCCGGCCGCGCGGCCGCGCGTGGTGAAATCGAGGGCCGCACCGCGGCGCCTTGAGGCGAGCCCCGGAACCCTGTGCTAAGCTGTGCCTTTATGAATTCTTGACCAGGAGGCGCACGTGGGATCTGTTCGCGTCGCGATCGTCGGGGTCGGCAACTGCGCGTCTGCTCTCGTCCAGGGCGTCCACTACTACAAGGGGGTCGCCGACGACGGCTTCATCCCGGGCCTGATGCGTCCACGGCTGGGTGGCTATCACGTGGGCGACATCGAGTTCTCGGCCGCCTTCGACATCGACGCCAACAAGGTGGGGCTGGATCTGGGCGAGGCCATCGCGGCCAAACCCAACAACACGGTGCGCTTCGCGGAGGTGCCCCATCTGGGCGTGCCGGTGCAGCGGGGCATGACCCACGACGGCCTCGGGCACTATCTCTCCCAGATCATCACCAAGGCCCCCGGCAGCACCGCCGACATCAAGAGCATCCTGCGCGAGACGCGGACCGACGTGGTGGTGAACTTCCTGCCGGTGGGCAGCGAGATGGCCACCAAGTGGTACGTGGAGCAGATTCTCGACGCGGGGTGCGGCTTCGTCAACTGCATCCCGGTCTTCATCGCTCGCGAGGACTACTGGCGGCGACGCTTCGAGGATCGCGGCCTGCCGGTGGTGGGCGACGACGTGAAGTCGCAGGTGGGCGCCACCATCATCCACCGCATCCTGACCAAGCTCTTCATGGACCGCGGGGTGCGGCTGGAGCGGACGAGCCAGCTCAACGTGGGCGGCAACACCGACTTCTACAACATGCTGGAGCGCCAGCGGCTGGCCTCCAAGAAGATCTCCAAGACCGACGCGGTCCGCTCCCAGCTCGCCCACGACATGGCCGACGACGACATCCACATCGGGCCGAGCGACTACGTGCCGTGGCTACAGGACCGCAAGTGGGCCCACATCCGCCTGGAGGGCCGTAGCTTCGGCGATCAACCCATCAACGTGGAGCTGAAGCTCGAGGTGTGGGACTCGCCCAACTCGGCGGGGGTGGTGATCGACGCGATCCGCTCCTGCAAGATCGCGATGGACCGCGGCATCAAGGGCGCGCTCCTCGCCCCCTCGGCGTACCTCATGAAGTCCCCGCCCGAGCAGTGGTCCGACGAGGTGGCACGCACGCGCCTGGAAAAGTTCATCGGCGGCGCGGAGTAGCCGTCCGCCCGGGCGTCTCCGCACCCCATGATCGCGATTTCGAGAACGGGCCGAGCGCTCCGCCGGCTGGTGCGGCTGTCGACCCTCCGGCCGACGGTGACCATCGGCATCGCGCTCGTCCTCGCGGTGCTCTCGATCGCCTACACCCTCCACGCCCTCACCTTCAAGACCTCCACGCGGTCGCTCCTGCCCCAGAACGCCGGCTTCGTCATCCGCTACGCGGAGTACGCCAAGGAGTTCGGGGAGCTGGAGGACATCGTGGTGGTGGTGGAGGCGGGCTCCTTCGAGGGCGCGCGCGCCTACGCGGCCCGGCTCACCGAGGAGCTGCAGAGCGCGCCGGTCAAGTTCCACCGCATCGCCTATCGGATCGACCCCAAGCGCTTCGAGGGCCGCCAGCTCCTGTACCTCTCCACTCCGGAGCTGCGGGAGATCCGCGACAAGATCTTCGACCACCAGGAGTTCATGGAGAGCTTCGCGGGCGACCCGAGCCTCGCCAAGCTCATGGAAGGCGTCAATACCCAGATGGCGGCGGCCTTCGTGTCGAACCTCTTCGACATCGGGCTGCAGGACAAGGATCTTCCGGTCGACACCCGCTTCCTGCGCGTGCTGCTCGATCAGGTGGAGGGTCGCCTGGAGCGCCCGACGCCCTACCGCTCGCCGTGGGGCACCCTCTTCTCCTTCGGCGAGGATCCCCCCGCGGACGCGGGCTACTTCCTCTCCGACGACAAGAGCCTGCTCTTCATCCTGGTGGAGACACCCTCCAGCGAGAAGGGCAGCTTCGTGGGCGATCAGGCCGCGATCGAGACCATCCGGGACGCGGTGACCCGGCTCAGGTCCGCCTTTCCGAACGTCCAGGCCGGGGTGACCGGGGCGCCGGCGCTGTCCAACGACGAGATGACCTCCGCCTTCCACGACAGCAGCATCGCCGACGTGCTCGCCTTCGCCCTGACCCTGCTGGTCATGATGCTGGCGTTCATGCGGGTGGGCAAGCCGGTCCTGATGCTGGGCGTGCTCGCGGTGACGCTGGCTTGGTCCATGGGCGTGGTCACCCTGACGGTGGGCCACCTCACGCTGTTCTCGGTCATGTTCATCTCGATCGTGGTCGGCATCGGCATCGACTACGGGATCTACTATCTCTTCCGCTACGAGGAGGAGATCTTCCTGGGCCGCAACCTCCGCGAGGCCCTCGAGATGGCCGCGGCGCGCACCGGCCCCGGCATGCTGATCGGGGCGCTGACCGCGGCGGGGACGTTCTTCGTCCTCGTGCTCACCGACTTCCGCGGCATCCAGGAGCTGGGCTTCATCGCGGGGATCGCGATCATGCTCGCCTGGCTCGGCATGATGACCGTCTTCCCCGCGGTGCTCGTGCTCGTGGACCACCACCACGCCGATCGCCCCCGGCAACGTCGGCCCCGCGCGCACCAGCTCGAGCGCATCCGGGTGCCCATGCTGGATCGGCTGGTCACCTTCCCCCGCACCGTGCTCATCGGGGCTGGCGTGGTGACCGTACTCGCGGTGTGGTCGATACCTCGGGTGGGCTTCGACTACAACGTCCTCAACCTGCAGGCCAAGGGCACCGAGTCGGTGGCCTGGGAGCGACGCATCCTGGCCGGCACCGGCCGCTCCGGCTTCAACGGCCTCTCCGCGGCCACCACCCTCGAGGAGCTGCGCCGCAAGCAGGAGGCCTTCGAGAAGCTCCCGTCGGTGTCTGACGTGGACTCGGTGCTGCGGGTGATCCCGGACGACCAGGCCGAGAAGATCGCCCTCATCAAGAGCTTCGCCCCGCTGGTGACCCCGGTCCGCATCGGCCGATCGAGCCCGGTCGATCTCGACCGCTTCCGGAAAGCGCTCAACGACATCAAGCGGCGCTTCGACGTGGTCGCCGCCGAGGCCGGGCCCAAGCTCCCCGCCGAGGTGCGGGTCGTGCGGGAGAAGGTGGTGGCGGTGATCCGGCTGCTGGACCGGGTCAACCGCGACTCCGCGGAAGCGGCGCTCAACTATCTCCAGGCACAGCTCTATCGGGACTTCGTCAACAAGTTCTACAGCCTGCAGCGCAACCTCGAGCCGACCCCGGTGACCATCAAGGACGTGCCGGACGAGCTGCGCCGGAAGTTCATCGGCGAGAGCGGCACCTTCCTCATCCAGATCCAGCCCAAGGTCGACATCTGGGAGAAGGCGGGCGCGACCCAGTTCGTCCGCGAGATGCGCACGGTGGATCCCGACGTGACCGGCCCGCCGGTCATCACCTACGAAGCCACCGTTCTGATGGAGCGCGCGTACCTCACCGGCTCCCTCTACGCCTTCGTCCTGGTGGGCGGCCTGAGCTTCTTCATGATCCGGCGGCTGCGGGAGAGCGCTCTCGGGCTGATCCCGATGGTGCTGGGTGTGCTGTGGACCATCGGGCTCATGCAGGTCTTCGGGATCAAGTTCAACCTCGCCAACATCTGGGGGCTGCCGCTGATCATCGGCACCGCCGCCGAGTTCGGCCTCAACGTGATCGTGAGCTACCTCGAGGGCCGCTCCCACGGGGGGCCGCTCATCGCGCGCAGCGCGGTGATGGGCGTGCTGCTCAACGGCATCACCACCATGGTGGGGTTCGGCAGCCTCATGATCGCCTCGCACCAGGGCATCTTCAGCCTCGGGCTCCTGCTCACCATCGGCTCGCTGTGCGGCCTGGTGGCCGCGCTGGTGGTTCTGCCGGTCGTGCTGAGTCTGTTCACCAAGGCGGCGGAGGCGGCGGAGCCGGTCGAGAAGTCGTCGGCGGCCTAGAAGGCATCGGGGGCGGCCGCGATGCGGTCGAGGTCGGCGCGGGTGTAGGAGCCGAGGCTCCGGTAGTCGAGGTCGACGTAGTTGTTGATCCAGCGCAGCGCGATCTTCACCGCCTTCCGGTAGCGCTCCTCGGTCTGGGCGTCCCGGCCCCGGGCCAGGCGCAGGATGTCCTCGCATTCCTCCTGCAGGAGGCGTTTCACCAGACCCGCGTCGTGCGTGACCGGAAGGCCTTCGGTGGTCCGGGCCGCGTGGCGAATCCGTTGGGCGATCTGGGCCACCGACATGCGCCCGGTGGCCAGGTCCTCCATCAGCGCCGGATGCACGCCGGGCTTGCCCGCGAGGCTGTCGATGCCCTTGGCACCACGCCCCTGCAGCCATCCTTCCACGTACTCGATCACCATGCGCGCGTTCCGCCGCGTGCCCTCGACGGTGATCGGGCCGGCCGGCGCCTCGATGCGCACCGGGAAGTGCGCGGGGTCGAGCTGCTCGGGCCGGGGCTTCCACGCCCCGCCCCCGTGCACCCGCTTGAAGGGCTCGGCCGCCGCCTTCATGTGGAAGATGTGGGCCACCCACGCGCGGATGAAGCCCTGCTCCGCCTCCCAGATCTTGTCGGCGCGGATGGATTCCGCGGCGACCCGGTTCACCTCCGGGTCCGGGTTCGGTAGCGCGGTCGCCATGCCCCCGATCGGGACCGCACCGCGCTTGAGGCAGACCGCGACCAGCCGGCGGAAGATGTTGGCCAGGAACGGGGTGGTCTTGATGTCCACCCCGAAGCGATCCGGCCACACCGAGGTGGGATCGGCCATCACGAACTCGAAGATGCTCGCCTTGAGATCCCAGCGGGCCGCGTTGAGACCGGCCGCGTAGGGCCCGAGGGCGTACAGCATCTCCTCCATCTCGTAGACCGCGGGGAGCGCCTCCACGAGCGGGATCGCCCGGATCGTCGCGTCCTTCAGGAACGGCAGCCGCGCTCGGCTCCGGTCGAAGAGGTCGCGGTACCACTGGCACTCCTCGGCTCCGTCCACCTTGGGCAGGTAGAAGTAGATGCCCTGTCCCCTCGTGGCCTGGGCCCGGCCCGGGTAGTAGAGCGTCAGCGCGGTGCCGAGGACCGCGGCCGGAATGGGCCGGCCGTCCACCGTGACCTCGGGCTCGTCGAGATGGAGCCCGCGCTCGCGGTGCATGAAGAACGGCAGCTCGCCGGGCGCGATACGGTACTCGCGATTGCGCTCGCGATCGGTGTAGGCGAGCTCGTGATTCACCGCGGCCAACCGGTTGTGACAGGCGCGGACGGTATCGATCAGGCGGTGCCCCGCCGAGTCCTCGTCGTCGTCGAGATCACCCTCCGCGCGCTCGCCTTCGGGTCCCGGATTGAGCGCGTTGATGAACATGCTGGTGATCGAGCACGGCCCCGAGATCTCGATGCCGGGCCGGGCGAGGTCCGCGGGCACCGGGGGCACCCGCCAGTCGCCGGTGGTGATCGGGCTCGGGGGCAGCGGCCCGGGCAGCCGGCCCTGGCGCAGCGCCCGCTCCAGCCGCTCGTCCCGCCTGGCGCGCAGCGCGTGCGCCCGCGGGGAGAACTCGTCGTGCAGGCCCACCAGGTAGTCGCAGAACTCCGGGGTGAAGAGCGTCGCCGCGCCCTCCACGGGCGCGACGTGCACGCGGGAGGCCGCGGGACTGGCTCCGGGAGTGGCCGGCATTGGCGTGGCTCCGTTCGTGATCAGGTGGTCGGGCGGGGGCGGCGCGCGCGGCCGCGGCCCCGCAGTAGCGCCCGGATGCCGAAGTAGCCGAAGGCGTCCTTCAGGTTGGAGAAGAGCCGCTTGGCTCGCCCCATCTCCTGGCTCGTGACGTACTCCATGGTGTAGACGACGCGGCGATCCCCTTCGCGGGAGGGGCTCACCCCGTGGTAGACCTTGTCCCCGTTGAAGATGACCATCGACCCCGGCTGGGTGGCCACCGCCATGTCGACCGGGGCGCGACCGGGCTGCCGCGTGTGGAGCCGGCACTGGAGCCGGCTCGAGGAGTCCTGCACGAGCCCGAAGAGCACCGTGTAGCGCGCGCCCTTGTAGTACGAGGTGTCGTAGTGATAGCCCATGTGGTCGCCCGGCTCGGTGTAGAAGTAGAGCGCGCAGGCGTGCGGATCGTCGTCCGGACAGAGCTTGAGGTCCGCGTGCACCAGCCGCGAGAGGAAGCGGCGGAACCGCTCGGAGCGGTAGAAGGCGAGCAGGACGGGCCCGTCGTCCGCGATCGCGAAGTGGCTCACGCTGCCGCCCTTCTTGTGGCGCGGGATGTAGTTCCGGTTCAGTCCCGGCTCGAGGCGGCGCAGGTCGTCGAGCAGCGGACCGACCGCGGCGGGGTCGAGGAACCGGGGGATGAGCAGGAACTCGTCCTGCGCCCAGTACTCTCGCTCCAGGCGCTCGACGTCGAGGCGATCGAGCGCGCGCTCGATCTCGGCGGTGAAGGTGGAGGTCTCCTGAGCCATGGGGGCTAGCTCACGCGCTCCACCTGCACGAGGTTGGAGTGGAGCGCGGGACCGCCGCCCATGTCGGTGACCCGGTCGTCGGTGAGCGCGTTGACCCCTCGCCCGCCCTCCTGGTGCTTGTTCCACCAGATGCCTTCCACCACCGCCACCCCGGTCCGGGTGTCGTCGGTCAGCTCGGCGGTGAACCGCGCCTCGCCGCGCGCGCTCCGCACCAGCACCGTATCGCCGCTCCGGATGCCGCGAGCCGCGCCGTCGGCCGGGTGCAGCAGCACCGCGGGGCCGCGCTGGCGGCGGCGCATGAGCTCGGACTGGCTGAACGACGAGTTCAGGAAGAACCGGTTGGGCGGCACGATGCACTGCAGGGGATAGCGTCGCGTGAGCTCGGCGTGCTCCGGGCCCTCCACCAGGGGCGTGTAGGTGGGCAGCGCGGGCAGGCCCGCCCGGACCATCGTCTCCGACAGGAACTCCACCTTGCCGGACGGCGTCGGCGCCCCATCGGCGAAGGGCAGGTACGGACGGCCGATGCGGAGGCGCACCGAGTGCTCCGACTCGAGCCGCTCCAGCGTGATGCCCTCGATCGAGGGGTCGCCCGAGGCGAGCGCCTCACGGATGAGATCGTCCTCGCTCTTGCTGAAGTGCGGGTCGCGCAGGCCCATCGCCGGCGCGAGCAGCCGGGTCACCGCCCAGTTCGAGCGCGCTTCACCCTCCGGCGCGATCACCGGACGCGCGAGCTGCACGTAGAAGTGGCCGTAGGACTTGTAGCAGTCGGTGTGCTCCATGGAGGTGGTGGCCGGGAGCACCAGATCGGCGTAGTCGGTAGTGTCGGTGAGGTGCTGCTCGTGCACCACCGTGAAGAGATCCTCGCGCGCGAGCCCGCGGAGCACCAGCTCCTGGTTGGGCGTGATCGAGGCCGGGTTCGCGTTGTAGACGTAGAGCGCCTTGACCGGCGGCGCCAGGTCCGGATCGGTGAGCGCGCGCCCGAGCTGGATCATGTTGATGATCCGCGGAGCCGGCTGGGGCATCAGGTCTGGCCGCTCGATCACCGCGTTGGAGAGGCCGAACGCGCCGCTGGACGCCAGCAGGGCGCCGCCCGCGGGATGCCGGTAGGCCCCGGTCAGCGCGGGCAGGCAGGCGATGGTCCGGCACGTCATGCCGCCGTTGTCGTGGCGCGAGAGCCCGATCCCGACGCGGATGAACGCGGCGCGCGTGGCCCCGTAGCGGTGAGCGAAGGCCACGATCTCCTCGGCGGTGAGCCCGGTGATCGCGGCCACGCGGTCGGGGTCGTACTGCTTGACGTGCTGGGCCAGGGCCGCGAAGCCGAGCGTCGCGCGCTGGATGTAGTCCTGATCTACGCGGCCTTCGCCGATGAGCACGTGCATGACGCCCAGGGCCAGGGCCCCGTCCGTCCCCGGCCGCGGCATGAGATGCCAGTCGGCCTGCCGCGCGGTCGGCGTCCGGTAGGGGTCCACGCACACGACGAAGGCGCCGCGCCGGCGCGCCTGCTTCACCAGCGTCATCGCGTTGATGTGGGTGTGGGAGGCATTGATGCCCCAGAGCACGATCAGCTTCGCGTCCGCCATCTGCTCGGAGTCGTTGCCGGTCACGGTGCCCAAGGTGCCCTGCCAGCCCGCGAAGGCGGTACTGACGCAGATGGTGCGGTCGAGCCGTGACGCGCCGAGCGCGTAGAAGAGCGCATGACCCGCCCGGTTCTGCACGAGCCCGAGCGTGCCGCCGTAGGAGTAGGGCAGGATCGCCTCGGCGCCCCACTGGGCGATCACGCGCCGCCACCGGTGGGCGATCTCGTCCACCGCCTCGTCCCAGCCGATCGGCTCGAAGCGGCCCTCGCCCTTGGCCCCCACCCGCCGCAGCGGGGTGAGCACGCGCGTGGGTCCGTACACGCGCTCGGCGTAGTCGTGCACCTTGCCGCAGATGACGCCGCGGGTGAACGGGTGATGCGGATCGCCGGTGACGGCGGTGATGCGTCCGGCGTCCACCGTGACCTCGAGCGCGCACTGCGATGGGCAGTCGTGCGGACAGACGGACGGTGACGTCGCTCGCATCGAGTGCCTAGATTATCACACCCCCTCTTCCTGCCCGTCCCCGCGGACCACCGGGCTATGATCGATCCATGCGCGACGGATCCGCCCGATGGCATCCGTTCCAGACCGCCGACGCACGCCGGCTCGCGGTGCTCTTCGCGGTCGTCTACTTCGCGCAGGGCATGGTGTATCTGCCCGATCAGGTCGTGGCCATCGTGTTCAAGGAGCGCGGCCTGTCGGCGGGCCAGCTCGCCACCTTCACCTGGATCATCACCACCCCGTGGTTCATCAAGCCGGTCTATGGACTGCTCTCGGATTTCGTGCCGCTCTTCGGCACGCGGCGGCGGAGCTACTTCCTGATCACCGCCTCGCTCGCCGCGGCCGCCGCGGTCGCGGTGAGCCTGATGCCCGGCTCGCCCTACTGGGCGCTCGCGACGCTCATCACCCTGATGTGGCTCGGGGTCGGCTTCACCGACGTCCTGACCGACGCCCTGATGGTCGAGAACGGCAAGCCGCTCGGGCTCACCGGGGTATTCCAATCCGTGCAGTGGGGCGCCCTCAGCGCGGCCTCGGTCCTGACCGGCGTGCTCGGCGGCTACCTCGCGGAGCGGCGGGCCTTCGCCACCGTGTTCGCGCTGGTCGCGTGCTTTCCGATCGTCTCGCTGTTGATGGCCGCCTTCGTGGTGAAGGAGCGGCCCTCCCGCCTCGACCTGGAGGGGCTCCGCGAGACGTGGCAGGCGCTGCGGGAGGCGTTCGGGCGCCGCGATCTCTGGGTAGTATCCGGCTTCATCTTCTTCTGGGCCTTCAGCCCGTCCTTCGGCCCGGCCTTCTTCTACTACGAGACCGACACCCTGGGCTTCTCGCAGACGTTCATCGGGGTCCTCGCCTCGCTGGGGGCGATCGCGAGCATCGCGGGCGCCTGGGCCTACGCGCGCCTGTCGCGGGCCTTCTCGCTCCGGCGCCTCATCGTGTACTCGATCGGAGCCGGCACGCTGGGCACCCTCGCCTACCTGGTCTACCGCGATCGGGTCTCCGCGATCGTGATCACGGTGGTCTTCGGCGCGGTCGGCATGACCACCCAGCTCGCGTTCCTCGATCTGGCCGCCAAGGCCTGTCCCCGCCGCGCGGAGGCCACCTTCTTCGCGCTGCTGATGTCGGTGTACAACCTGGGCTCGAAGAGCTCGGAATGGGTCGGCGCCCATCTCTACGACTGGGTGGGCTACACGCCGCTCGTCCTGATCTCCACCGCGGCCACCGCGGCGGCCTGGTTCCTGGTGCCCCTGGTCCCGATCGACGCCATCCAGGCGGCCGCGCAGGAGGCCGAGCCGGCGCCGCCCGCCTGAAGGCCGGCGCGGGTCAGACCCGGGTCAGGCCCCCTCGCGCTCCTCGCGCTCGACCGCGACGCGGGCGGCGTCGTAGGCGCGGCGTAGCCACCGCAGCGAGCGACCCACGTCGCGCGGCCCGTCGACCCGACACTCCACCCAGCCGGTCGCGCTCATGCGCCGGTGCGGGGTGCAGCCGGCGGCGAGGGCCCGGCGCTGCTCCTCCGGCCCGAGACGGATCCACAGGTCGTGATCCTTCGGACGGAGCGGGAAGCACGCGAACAGGCGCGGACCGACGAAGTAGCCCCACCGCCCGAACATCGGGGTGATCTTGACGCGGGGCCACGTGCCGAGCGCGTGGTTCAGCTCCGCCGAGGGGCCGGTACCGCCGCGCTCGAGCGTGCGGCGCGTCTTCCGCGCCGAGCCGATGCCCCGAAACGGACGGCGGGGGCTCACCGGACTCCTGCCGTGCGGCTCAGCGCGCCGGATCCATCGGGCCGAGCGCGGAGAGGCCGCCGTCCACGATGGAGGTGTAGCCGGTCATCGATTCGTTGGCGAGCAGGAACACCACCGCGTCGGCCGCCTCGTCCACCGTGGCCGGCCGGCGGATCGGGGTGACGCTCCCGGTCTGGTCGAGGAACTCCCGGGTGATGATGCCGCCGCCGAAGCCGGTCGCGAGCAGACCCGGCGCCACCGCGTTCACCCGGATCCTCGAGGGGGCGAGCGCGCGGGCCAGCGATTTCGTCAGCGTGTTGAGCCCGGCCTTCGAGGCTGCGTAGGCCATCGACGAGCCGGTGCCGGTGAAGCCGGCCACCGAGGTGACGTTGACGATCGCGCCCCCGCCCTGTCGCTCCATGTGCGGGACCGCGGCCCGCGCGCAGTAGAAGGGCCCGCGGAGGTTGGTGGCGAACACGCGGTCCCAGATCTCGTCGGTGAGGTCATCGAGCTGGCGATGCGGCACCCGCTGCGTCCACCCCGCGTTGTTCACCAGGCAGTCCAGGCCCCCCAGCTCGCGGGCCACCTGATCGACCATCGCGCGCGCCTCGCGGTCCCGGGTGACGTCGGCCTGCACGACGAGCGCACGACCGCCCGCCTGCTCGGCGAGCCGCGCCGTCTCCTTCGCCTCGGCAACCGACTTCGAGTAGTTGACCGCGACCGCCGCGCCCTCGCGCGCGAGCGCCAGCACGGTCGCGCGGCCGATTCCGGTGGCGCCTCCGGTGACCAGCGCGACCTTTCCCGAGAGCCTCGGTCCGGCCGGCGTCATGGCGCGGCGATCAGGGGAAGTGGTACCGAGAAATGTGGAGGTGGACTCCGTGGGAGGATTGCGGCTCCACCGTCAGCTCGGACGCTCCCACCAGCATCGAGGCCTTCACCTTCTCGAGGCGGGCCTGCAGCGGGGGCAGGTCGGGAGCGACCATGGAGAGTGCCACCATACCCTCCATCCCGCGCACCTCGCGCGCCGGCACCATCATGAGCGTGGCGCCCCCGATCCAGCCGAGCATGGTGCGCGGGCCGCCATTGTTGACCTCGACCTCGGGCAGCCCGAAGAGATCCTGGTAGGTCTTGGCGGTATCGGCGGGCGACGGCGAGCCGATCACGAGCCGCTTGAAGCGTACCGGCGACTCGGCGTGCGGCGGGCCCGCGTCCGGAGTGGCCAGCTCCACCAGAACCCCGTGACAGGCGGTGGGATGCAGGAATCCGATGCGGCCCGCGAGTCCCCGGCGCGGCGCGGCGTCGAGCAGCGCCACGCCCTTGGCCCGGAGCGCGGCGAGATCGCCGCCCACGTCGGCGGTCTTGAAGCAGACGTGGTGGAGCCCCTCGCCGCGCTTGCCGAGGAAGCGGCCCACCGGGCTCTCCGCAGTGAGCGGCTCCAGCAGCTCGATCTCGCTCTCGCCCGCGGCGAGGAGCGCGGCCCGCACGCCCTGCTCGGCCACCTCCGCCTCGCGCACGAGCGGCAGGCCGAGCGTATCCCGCCAGAATCGGTACGCGGCCGCGAGGTTCTTCACCGCGATGCCGACGTGATGGATGTTCGTCACCATGGTTGCGTCACGACGTTCACGCTAGCCGACGAGACGCGGATTTTCAAGGTCTTTCGCCCTCTCGAGGCCCCACCGCGTCAGGCCTGGGCGAAGAGCTTCTCGCTCGGGACGGGCGGAACCGCGACCAGGGTCGCGTTCTCCTCGACGTGGGCCACGTTCTGCATCCCGCAGAGCGCGGTGCCGACCCCCGGCGTGGAACGCACGAACTGGAGCGCGCGCTGTGCGTCGGTGTGGAGGCCTTCGAGCACCTGGCCGAGCGCCGCGGGCAGATTGCGGGCCAGCTTACCCTGCAGGATGGACGCGGAGGTCATGACGTAGACCCCGAGCCGCTCCGCGGCCTGCATCACCGAGACGGTCGCCTTGCCCATCTTCTGATTGGCGACGGTGAGGGCCTCGGTCATCGCGAGGTTGTACGGAAGCTGGATCACCCCGAAGCGATGACGGTCGCCCGCCACCTCGCGGGCCAGGCCGACGAGGTCCGGCAGCGACAGATACTCGCGCGCGGTCGCGGGCTGCCGGTAGCCCTCCCACGTCGCGGTCCCGTACCAGCGGATCTTCCCGGCGCCCGCCGCCTCCTCGAGGAACTCGAAGGCGGCGCGCATACGCGCGGTGAACGTGCGCCGGTCCAGCGCGGCGAGCTGGGTCTCCGGGTTGTGCAGATAGTAGACGTCGATGGTCTCGACGCCCAGGTTGGCTCGACTCCGCTCGAGCTGGTCGGCGAGATAGCGCGGGGTCATGCAGTGAAACCCGCCCACCACGTCGGCGCTGGTCAGCACGCCGGTCCGCAGGTAGGTCTCGGTGAAGTAGAGGTTGGGATTGGCGGGCACCGTGCCGTCGAAGGGGATGAAGCCGCCCTTGGTGGCGAGCAGCACCTCGTCGCGGGCGACCTTGCCCGCGGCCACCAGCCCGCGGAGGGCCGCGCCGATGCTGCGCTCGCTGCGCTGATGGCGATAGTTCACCGCCGAGTCCACCACGTTGAAGCCCAGCTCGAGCGCGCGCCGCACCGCCGCCTCGTAGGCCCGGTCGGTGGCCTCGTCCTCGGCGCCGAGATAGGTCCCGATGCCGATCGACGACAGCTGCAGCGTCTGCCAGGTCTTGAAGTGCCCGACGTCGGCGCGGGCGCCGAGCCGCCGCCGGTATCCGGCCGTGCCCTCTCCGGTCGCGTAGCCCCTGATGCTCGTGGGGATGCTCATGATCTATGCCCTCACGTCTCCCGGTAGACCAGCAGGATCATCCCGATTCCGGTCATGCACACCGCCCAGATCCAGCCGGGGATCGATGCGTCGGCGCGCGGCAGCCGGATCTCGAGCCAGCGGCTCCAGCCCATCATCACCCCGAGCAGTCCCATCGGCGCGTGCGACACCTCGGCGAGGAACTCGGACTTGAGATTGAACAGCGCGTGCGAGTGGGTGAGCAGCAGCGCCCCGCCCACCGCGCACAGCAGCGGGAACACCAGGCGACCACCCGGGCGAGTGAGTCGCCCGGACCGCACCATCCACTCGAAGGCCGCCAGCGAGACGACCAGCAGGACCACCAACCGGTGCTGCAGCACGTCGGGCAGCACCATGCTCTCCCAGAACCCGGCCGGGCCGAGGGGCCACGCGCGCGGATCGTTGCGCACGAAGAGGAAGGCGGCGAGGCCCAGGAAGCCGAGTGGCCAGTGCCGCGCCCACGGCACCCGGCCGGTACGATCCAGCAGCGCGAGCAGGCCCATCAGGAAGACGAAGAAGCCGGCCGCGTGGTGATTGTACTCGGACCACGCGTACTCCTCGGGCTGCCGCTTGGCCAGTGTATCGTCCATCGGCGCGGCGGCGGCCAGCAGCTGAGCCACCGGCGGCGAGTAGAAGCGCGGCATCTTGGGGACGAACCGCGCGACCACCTCGGAAGGGGTGGCCCGATCGACCACCACGTCGACCGCGGGGGGCAGCGAGGTGAGCGAGGCCGCCGCGAGCAGCAGGGTGACGCCGAGGCCGACCTCCGCCTCGATGAACACCGGCACCCGCGCCGCCACCGCGGCCGCGCCCCGATCACCCCCGCCGCGGCGCAGCAGCAGGAAGTTCAGCCCGCCCAGCCCCAGCGCGCAGCCGAGCAGCGCGATCTTGGTGAGCACCATGACGCCGTAGCCGGTGCCGATCAGCCCGCCCCAGCTCCCGACATAATTCCAGGAGAGATAGATGCCCGGCCCCAGCACGAGCATCATGCCCGCGATGCCCACCGCGGAGAACCGCGCGAGCACGCGCACGCCGAGGGGCTCCGCGGCCGGCCCGCCCGCACGGCGCCAGAGCATCGCGAAGCCGACCAGGTGGATGACACCGCCGACCCAGACGACCGCGCCGAGCTGGTGGAGCACGGTGCCGATCATGAGCGGCGCGCGGTCGTGGAGGCGGCTCACCGCGTGGGCGAGCCATCCCGCGTTGGCCATGAGGAGCGCGCCGACGATCAGCGCGGCCGCCCAGCGCCCCACGGTGTCGGGCGCGCGCCGCAGGCCACCGGCGACGGCGGCCAGCAGGAGCGCGAGCACGACGCGACCGGCCCCGGCCAGCCCGAACTCGGTGGTGAGGAAGTCGCGGAGCGGCCACCGGCCCGCCTCATCGGCCAGCGCCCACGGATGCACGACCAGGAGCAGGAGCGCCTGGGAGCCGGCCACCACGAGCGCGCCCACCGCGATCGAGGTGAGCGCGCGCCGCCGGGCCGCCGCGGAGAGGCCGCCGGGAGCGCTCCACGGCCGGAGTACCACCAGCACGTAGACGAGCCCGCCCACCGCGGCGGAGAGACCCACCGCCCCGAAGCCCCGCAGGAGGACGTCGAGAAACCCCGCCAGCAGCGTCATCCGACTATCGCGCGACGCTGACCGTGAAGCGCAGGACACCCTCGGTGATGTGGCCGTCCACCGCGAGGACGCGATAGCGCAGCACGTAGACCCCGGCGCCGAGGTGGGGGAGCGGGATCACCAGCCGATCCGGCGTGGCCGCGTCGTCGGCGCCGACCGGCAGCGTCACCGCGACCGGAGGATGCTCCCCATCGGCGAGGGTCAACCGGGTGAAGCGCTTCTCGATCTTGCTGTTGAAGCGGAGCCTCACCTGCTCGGGCGCGCGCTCCAGGACCGCGTCATGGATCGGCGAGGATTCGAGCACGATGGCGTGGGCAACGACGGGAGCGGGACGGAGCAGTACGCACGCGACGAGCAGCAGCAAGGCCGGCCCGACGACCGGCCGGGAAAGACGGGTCACGGCCGATCAGCGCCAGTCGTCCAGCACCAGGTCGCTGGGGTCTTCGTAGTCCTCCTGCTTGCCTCGCTTCATGCGCACCATCGTGAAGTCTACATGATAGCCGCGCTCGAGCAACGTTTGATAGGCGGTCCAGTAGTAGGTGTAGGCGGGGACGACCACCCGCGGGAGCTGGGACGCGGCGGCCATCTCCTCCACGCCCGCGAGCAGCGCGTGCAGGTGCTCGGGCTTGCGGTGGCGGCTGTCGATGGCGAGCAGCTTCACGTAGGCGCTGCCGTGCGGCGCCTCGCTGTTGGGCGGCAGATGGCAGACCGCGAAGCCGATCACCTCCCGCCCCTTCTCGAGCAGCAGGGTGTCGCCGAGCGTGAGCCCGTCGACGATCTCGATCTCCTTGGCCAGGTCGAATCCGCGCCAGAACCCGTTGGTGATGCGCCGGACCTTCTGCATCACCTGTTTCTTGCGCGCCTCCTCCAGCGTCGAGTAGCGGCGCACCGCGAGACCGGGCTTGGAGGCCGGCTTGGCCGCCGCGGGGTTCCGGTCGAGCACCTTGCTGGTGACCACCACCAGGCCCTTGGGCTTGTAGCCGAACTTCTGGTAGAGGATCAGATGCTTGGGGCTGTAGGGATAGGTCGCGAGGCCCTGCAGCGTCGCCTTGTTCTCGTCGAAGAACCCCTGACACGCGGTGAGCAGCTGCTGCCCGATGTCCTGGTTCTGGTAGTTGGTGAGCACCGCGACCGGGCCGATCACCCCGATGGTGCCCCACATGACCGCCACCGCCGCGCCCACGATCTTGCCGTCGCCTTCCTCGGCGACGAAGCAGCCCCACGGCTCCATGAGCCAGCGATGGTGCACGTACTGGGCTCCGCCGAAGACCTGGCGCGGGCGGGTGCCGACCTGGCGCTCGAAGAAATCACCGAAAGCCTGCTCGATCACGTCGCGGACCTTGGAGAGATCGCCCTTGCGCACCCGCCGGATCTTGATGAGGGGAGAGCGGCCCTGCGAGTCGAGACCGGGACGATCGACGGTCGCCCTCATGATTTCTCCGGCACGCCCGCCAGCTCCTCGAGCAGCGTGATCACGCCGGAGTGATCGAGTCCCCCCTTGCCCTTCACCCGCATCGCGTTGAACAGCTCCTGCACCACCGCGGTGCACGGCAGCGGCACCCCGAGGGCGCGGGAGGACTCCATGATCAAACCCAGATCCTTGAAGTGCAGATCGATCTTGAACCCCGGGTTGTAGGTGCCGGCCACGTAGTTCGGCGTCTTCTGCTCGAGGCACTTCGAGCCGGCCAGCCCGCCGCCGAGCGCCTTCAGGGTGAGCGCGCGGTCGAGTCCGGCCTTGCGGGCGAGCGTCAGCGCCTCGCCGAGCGCGGTCAGGTTCACCGCCACGATGATCTGATTGGCGAGCTTGGTGAAGCCCCCGGCGCCGAGGGGCCCCAGATGCGTGATGGTCTTGCCCATCGCCTGGAACACGGGTAGCGCGGCGTCGAAGTCGGCCTTCTCGCCACCCACCATGATGGAGAGCGCGGCGTCGATGGCCCCCTTCTCGCCGCCCGACACCGGCGCGTCGAGCATGCGCATCCCCTTGGCGGCAAGCGCCTTGCCCACCTTCTGGGAGACCAGCGGCGAGATCGTGGACATGTCGACGAGGAGCTGACCGCGCTTGGCACCCTCGAGGAGGCCGTCCTTGCCGAGGGCCACCAGCTCGACGTCCGGGGAGTTCGGCAGCATGGTGATCAGGACGTCGGACTGCGCCGCGACGTCCCTGGGCGTCGCGGCCGCCTTGGCCCCCGCCCCCACCAGCTCCTGGACCGGTCCCTGGCTCCGGCTGTGGACGATCAAGGGGTACCCAGCCTTCAGCAAGTTCTTGGCCATGGGACGGCCCATGATTCCGAGCCCAATGAATCCAACGACTTGAGCCATGGTGACCTCGTGGGGACCGGGTTGGGAGGAGCGACGGCGGCCCGGACAGTGGAGTAACACGAGGCGGCGCGGCGAGTCAAGCCATTCCCGGGCACTTGACAGGCGTCGGGAGCCCTGCGAGCCTCTCCGGCGTGAATCGGACACGCTCGGCCGCGGCCTGGACCTGGTGGTGGACGCTCCCCTGAGGGGCGGTCCCGCCGGCCACCGCGCGCGCGAGTAACCCAGGCGAGACCGGAGCCGCCCCGAGGCAGGGGCGGCTCTTCGTTTTCGATCGCCCCCGCGCGGACCGGCTCCTCGGCGAGAGGAGATTCGGGCCATGAGCACCGACCGCTACGCAACCGCCGGGGGCATTCGCGTCCACCGGACGATCGAAGCCATCCCGATCGAGAACGCGATCGAGCCCGTCATCCGGGAATCCCGCGCGACTTCGACCTGTCGGGCACGCTGCGGGCGGCGCTCGAGCGCGGGATCCCGACCTTCGGGGTCTGCCTCGGCCTGCAGGGCATGGTCGAGCACTGGGGCGGCACGCTCGGAGTCCTGGACTACCCGATGCACGGCAAGGCGTCGCGCATTCACGTGCGCGGGGGCCGACTCTTCGAGGGGCTCCCGAAGGAGTTCACCGCCGGCCGCTATCACTCCCTCTTCGCGGTCCGCGAGACGCTGCCCGCCGAGTTCGAGGTCACCGCGGAGACGGACGACGGGATCGTGATGGCGGTCGAGCATGCCCGCCTGCCCCTCGCCGCCGTGCAGTTCTATCCGGAGTCGATCATGTCGCTCGACGCCGACGTCGGGCTCCGGATGCTCCACCACGTGGTGACGCGGCTGGCCTCCGCGCCCTGATCGGCCGGCTACCGGACGCGGAGCTGCTCCTCCTGCACGCGGCGGCGCACCCAGTCCGGGTCGAACTCGCTGATCCTCCAGGGCTGGTCGGGCTGGCGGCTCATCCGAAAGCGGACCGGGCCCTGAACGGGATCCCGGTACGCCACCCAGGCGTCGGGACCCTGCCGCGACACCTCGAAGGCCTGCAAGACCGCCACGAAGCCGACCGGCAGCGCCACCGTCACCGGCTGGCCGCCGGCCCGCTCGACGCTGCGGCGGATCTCGGCGCGCACCCGCGCCACCACCTGGGGGCGCACCCGTCGCTTGGCCATGCTCGCGACGAGCTGCCGGCCGTTGGCCTCCGCGGAGGTGGCGGGCGCGGGCTGTCGATCGAGGAAGTCGGTCACGATCACGTCGGTCGCGCGGTCGGCGATGCGCTCGACGTCGAAGTAGCGCTCGGCCACGGCCACGTCGTGCCGCTGGATGGCCGCCCCGAGCCGATAGAGCGCGTAGCGGGGGGTCGTCGTCGCGTAGAGCCCGGTGAGGGTGGCCAGCACGAGCGCGGCCGCCGCCGATCCCCACACCCACCCGCGCTTGCCCATCCCCGCCACGCTACCCCAGCCGGCGGAGCACACGCAACCGCGCCGCGCCCGCTCCGTAGCTTGACAGGTCACGGTGTCCTGATGTATTAATATTCCAAATGAAGAATATATATGTGACCGGAGGCGATGGGGGCCGGCGGCGCCAGGCGATTCTGGCCCTCGTGGGAGAGGGCGGGGTGCGCTCGCAGGAGGATCTGCAGCGGCGGCTCAAGCGCCGCGGCATCGAGGTCGCCCAGCCGACGCTCTCCCGCGACTTGAGGACGCTCGGCCTCGCCAAGAGCTCGGCCGGCTACGTGGCCGCGCCGGCCGGCGCCTTCGTGCCCGCCGAGACCCGGGAGGGCACGCTCGCCCGGGCGCTGGGCGAGTTCGTGCTCTCGGTCCGCGCGGCCGCCTCGCTGGTGGTGATCCGCACTCCGCCCGCGGGTGCCCATCCCCTGGCCCGCGCGCTGGACGAGGCCGACCTGCCCGACGTGGTCGGCACCATCGCGGGCGACGACACCGTGTTCGTGGCCGCCACCGGCCCCACCGCAGCGCTGCGCCTCGAGCGCCGGCTCCGCGCGCCCCTGGCCCCCGCCCGCGTCGGCGGCGGGCGCGGCCGCGCCTGACCCCACCCGCGCGCCTCGTTCGCCCAAACATCGTTCGCCCAACGTCATTCGCCAAACATCGGAGGACAGGGCCCATGTTCCACGAGCTGCACCACGGCGACATCCTGGTCACCACCGACCCGGCCCGGCTCGACATCGAGACGGTGCACGGCTTCCTGACCCGGTCGTACTGGGCCGAAGGCATCCCGCGCGAGGTCGTAGAGCGGTCGATCCGCCACTCGATCTGCTTCGGCGCCTTCGAGGGCGACCGCCAGGTGGGCTTCGCCCGCGTCATCAGCGACCGGGCCACCTTCGCCTACGTCGCCGACGTCTTCGTGCTGCCGAGTCACCGCGGCCGCAGCATCGGCAAGCGGCTGATGGCCTGCATCACGAGCCACCCCGAGCTTCAGAACCTGCGCCTCTGGACCTTGTTCACGCGGGACGCCCACGGGCTCTACCGCCAGCACGGCTTCCGCGAGGCGCGCCATCCCGATCGCCTCATGGAGCGGCGGCAGCCGCAACCCTACGGCGTGAGCGCGGGCGCCTCCGGCGCCGTCGAAAGGACCACGACATGAGCACCGACGTCTCCGCAGTGATGAAGATCACGGACCGGCCCCCGGTCGTCATGGTGGAGGGCCACGGCTCGTGGCTCCAGGACGAGGAGGGCAAGACCTATCTCGATTTCGTGCAGGGCTGGGCGGTGAATTGCCTCGGCCACTCCCCCTCGGTCATCACCGAGGCGATCGCCTTCCAGGCCGGGCGGCTGATCAACTGCAGCCCCGCCTACTACAACGCCGAGATGGCCCGGCTGGCCCGCCTGCTCGTCGATACCTCCGGTCTCGGCCAGGTCTTCTTCTGCAACAGCGGCGCCGAGGCCAACGAGGGCGCGATCAAGCTGGCGCGGAAGTGGGGCGCCCGCCACCGCGACGGCGCCCACGAGATCATCACGATGGACCACGGGTTCCACGGGCGCACCCTCGCTACCATGGCCGCCTCCGGCAAGCCCGCGTGGGAAGCGCTCTTCGAGCCCAAGGTCAGGGGCTTCACCAAGGTGGCGCTCGGGGATCTGGACGCGGTGAAACGGGCGATCACCTCGCGTACCGTCGCGGTCATGCTCGAGCCCATCCAGGGCGAGGCCGGCGTCTACCCGGCCGGCGACGACTTCCTGCGGGGACTCCGGAGCGTGACGGAGGAGGCCGGGCTGCTGCTGATCCTCGACGAGATCCAGACCGGCATCGGGCGGACAGGAAAGCTCTTCGCGTTCGAGCACGCGGGAGTCGAGCCCGACATCCTCACGCTCGGCAAGGGGCTGGGCGGCGGCGTGCCCCTCGCGGCCCTCGTGGCGGCCGACCTCGTGTGCTGCTTCGACCACGGCGACCAGGGCGGCACGTTCAACGGCTCCCCGCTCATGACCGCCATCGGCAATGCGGTGGTCGAGACCGTGTGCCGCCCGGCCTTCCTGGCTGACGTGGCGGCCAAGGGCGAGTACTTGATGGATCGGCTCCGGACGCTGTCCGCCGCGCACGGCCACGGGGAGGTGCGCGGCCGCGGCCTGCTGGTCGCCCTGGAGCTCTGCGGTAAGGACGCGGCGAAGGTCGCGCGGAGCGCCATGGACCACGGCCTGCTCATCAACGCCCCGCGGCCGGACACGCTGCGCTTCATGCCCGCGCTCAACGTGACGCAGGAGGAGATCGACCAGATGCTGGTCCTGCTCGAGATGAGCCTGGAGCGCGCGAGCTAGCCGGCGTCGGCGCGCGTCGCTAGCGGCGGGCGGCCACCAGCAGGAACGGTGGCCGCTGCCGCTCGTCCGCCAAGCTCGGCTGCGAGGCGATCTGCTCGTCGGTCGGGCCCCACTCCTCGACGTGGGTGAGGACGAAGCCGAGCCGCAGCAGCGTGTTGACGTAGGTGGCGAGCGTGCGGTGCTGCTTGATCACGCCCTCGGCGAGCCAGTCGGTGGCGCGGGAGCCTTCGTCGAGGTAGCCGGCGACCGGCCAGGTCCGACGGCCCGCCGCGTCGGCCGACCAGCCCGGATCCCTGGGAGCCGTGAAGATCGGGTGCTCCACCGAGAACACCAGGCTTCCGCCCGGCACGAGTGCCCGGTGCACCTCGGACAGCAGCCGGCCGAGGTCCTCGATATAGTGCAGCGCGAGCGAGCTGTAGGCGAGGTCGAATGATCCCGGCGTCAGATCGAGGCGCTCCAGGTCCGCCCGCGTGTACGTGATCGCGCCATTCTGCGTGGTGGCCCGGGCCCGCGCCAGCATGCGCTCGGAGACGTCCACGCCGACCACGCGCGTCGCCCCCTCCTCCCGCGCCCACCGACAGAACCAGCCGAACCCGCAGCCCAGATCCAGCACCGCGAGCCCGCGCAGCGCCGGCAGCAAGGCCCGCAGCGCCGGCCACTCCGGTGCCCCGGCCAATCCCTCCACCGAACGCGGCAGCCGGCTGTATCCCTCGAAGAACTCCGCGTCGTCGTAGATGTTCTGCGTCACGCCGGAGCGAGATCCTAGCTACCCGCCCATGAACTGCCCCAGGAGCGTGATGCGCTCGCCGCCGATCAGGGGCGTGTCGAGGTCGTGGGCGACGCCGAGGACGGCGTCGTTGACCAGGACCTCGATGTGAGAGCCCAGCTCGGAGTGGTCGGGGCTCCAGAGAGCCGAGTCGAGCTCGGGGAAGCGTGCGGTGAAACGGCGGAGAACGGTGCGGGTCGTGTCGCCCCGGCTGATCGCTTCGTCGAACAGCTTGCTACCGGTTCCGTCACCGCCGACGTGCTTCGTCACCCACGTGGTGATTTCGATATGCGCTCGGCTCGCCTTCGGCTGCGCCTCCACGGTCTATTTCTTGCCGTAGAGGTCCTTGGCGAGCCAGTCGAGGTCGAGCGCGCGCAGGAGCTCCCGCTTGGGCTTGCCGGTCTTGCGGTCGTAGTTGACCGTCTCGTACCAGACGTCGAGCATGCGGTCCCACTGCTTGCGGACGTCGTGCTCCTTGGCGGGGCCGTCGACGGGCTGCGAGCCGTAGCGGGCCGACGGATATTCCACGTCGGTGCCGATGCCGCAACGCAGGTTGAAGGCGCGCAGGATCGCGGCGGTGCGGTTACCGAAGCGCACCGCGTCTTTCAGGCGATAGTCCCAGCCGGTCGCGGCCGACAGGGCGCTGGTCAGGTTCGCGATGCGGGTGCGGAAGGTGAACGAGCAGCCGCCCAGCGAATCCTCGAGGTGGCGCCGGCCCCGGATCATGCCGACCAGCTTGGCCACCTGCTCGCCGTCGAAGGGATTGATGCGGCCGGGGGCGCCCACCTCGGTCTGGAACGTGGGGTTGGCGCTCTCCATGGTCCCGTTGGACGACGTGCAGGTGTCGAGCATCTCCTCCCATCGCCCTCGGTGATCGTGGCCGCGGGGAGACGCGCCCTTCATGGTATAGACCGCGCACTCGGCCGCCTTGCCGCCGATCTTCTCGGAGGCGCGCTTGACGCCTTCGGCCAGGACGTCGCCGAAGCCCTGCCGGTGGCTGATCATCTGGAGCAGCTTGTTGGCGCCCTCGACGTCGCCCCAGGTGAGACGGAACCCCACCTGCTTCTCGGTGAGATACCCCTTCTCCATGCACTCCATCACCCAGCCGCAGACCCAGCCGAACTCGTTGACGTCCACGCAGGCCCGGTCGATGCGCGTGTTCAGCCATGAGACCGGCACCTTCTCGGTCAGGCCGATCGTCCAGCCCGCGCCCGACCAGCCCTCGTATTCCGGTTCGTCGACGCGCTCACCCGCGTGCGGACCGGTCGGGATCACCTGGATGTGGCAGTGGCGCATGCCGCAGGCGTTGCACTGGTGCCCGCGGTGATCGAAGCCCTGACGCAGCTTCGTCGCTTCCCACTCCTTCATGTCCACGTCACCGGTGAGATTGGTCGTGTAGTTCTTGATCGGCAGCACCCCCAGCTTCGAGAGGTTCACCACCCCCGGGAGCGTGCCCAGGTTGTAGAGCGTGGACGTCGACGGGTCGGTCTTGAGATCGTGCGCGATGTCGTCGGCAACCTGGATGAGCCCGCGGGCGTCGTGGGCGGCCAGCGCCTTGGTGCCGCGCACGATGCACACCGCCTTGAGCTTTTTCTTGCCCATCACCGCGCCGCAGCCGTTCTTGGAGGCGACGTGCCCGTAGTCGCCGTGGATGGCCGCGAACCGCACCAGGTTCTCCCCCGCGGGGCCGATCGCATAGACCGAGAGGCGGTGACCGGCGAGGCCGTGCTCGGCCTCGAGCGCCTGCTGAGTCTCCCACGTGTCCTTCCCGGCCAGGTGGGCCGCGTCGCGCACCTCGACCACGTCGTCGTTGACGTAGAGGTAGGAGAGCTTCTTGGCCTGCCCCTGCATGACGATGGCGTCGTAGCCCGAGTACTTGAGCGCGGCGCCGAAGAAGCCGTTGGCCTGCGTCGACGTGGCACCGCCGGTGAGCGCGCCGCGCGTGATCACGGTGAGCCCGCCGGTCCCCCACACCGGCAGGCCGGCAAGCGGGCCGGTCGCCATGATCAGGCGGTTGTCGGGATGATCCCACTGCACCTTCGGGCCGACCTCGTCGTAGAGGATCTTGGCGCCGAGACCGATGCCGCCCAGGTACTCGCGCCGGTCACCCTCGCTCCAGGCCTCGGTCCAGGTCTTGCCGGTGGACAGGTTCACGCGAAGGAGCTTGCCGGCATACGCATAGATCGGCGCCGCCGCGGGCTTGGCGGCAGCACGGGTCGTGGTCGCGGTCGGGCTCATAGGGCCACCGTTTGGGGGAGCTGGGGTGATTGAGACGGCCGGCCCAGGATGGTCTGGGGCAGCAGCCGGGAGGTCGTGTGCAGCGCGATGAAGGCGGGCTTGACGTCGAACGGGTTCACCCGGAGATGCGCCTTCCAGGTCGAGAGATCCACCCCCGAGGAGACGAGACCCTTGAGCATCCCCACGTCGTTGGTGGTCCACACCGCCTCGGCGGGCCCGCAGATGACCGCTCCGGTCAGGCGCCCCCCGTGGAAGAGCAGCTTGCGGTACTCCGAGCGGCCGGCGCGCAGCGCGGTGTAGACCTCGGCCTTCGGATCCTCCCACTGGCCGAACGAGGCCACGTCGAGGTGCGCGACCTCGACGATGTTCATGAGCAGGCTACCCCGATAGGCCACGTCGCGACCCGCCATGTTGGCTCCGACCACGCGCCCGTGCTCCTGCGCGGTGGGCTCGATGGCGTGCACCTCGGCCGCGCCGGTGATCAGGTTTCGCCCGCGCGCCACGTCACCCGCCGCGTACACGCTCTTCACGTTCGAGCGCAGGTGGTCGTCCACGATGATTCCGCCCGGGGACTCGGTGGCCATCTCGACGCCCGAGCCCTGCAGCCACTCGAGATTGGTGCGGATGCCGGTGGCCATGATCACGAGATCGGCGGTGAGCGGGTCGCCCTTCTTGAAGGACAGCTTCCGCCGGCCGCCCACCTGCGCGATCCTGGTCACGATCGCGCCGGTCCGAACCGTCACGTCGTGGTCCTCGAGCCACGCCTGCACGATGCCCGCGCACGCGTCGTCGACCATCCGCGGCAGGATGCGCGACGCCACTTCCACGATCGTCAGCTTGGCCCCGCGGGCCAGGATCGCGTTCAGGATCGTGAACGCGATGAAGCCGGCGCCGACCATGACCACGCGGCTCCTCGGCGCGATTCCGGCGATCACGTCCTTGGCCTCGTCGAGCGTCCAGAAGCAGTGGACACCGGAGCCGTCGGCCCCCGGGATCGGCGCCTTGGCCGCTCGCGAGCCGGTGGCGATCAGACAGTCGTCGAATTCGACCTTGGCCCCGTCGTCCAGCGTGAGCGTCCGCGTCGCCGGGTCGAGGGCCTTGGCCTTCCGCCCGACCAGCGCCTTGACCTTCCAGGCGGTCAGCGAGGCCGGCGGCGCGGTATACACATGGCTCTCGGAGATCGTGCCCCAGAGGTAGTACGGCAGGACCATCCGGGAATAGGGACGCTCGGCGGAGACCAAGGTGATCTCGGACGGGTCCATGCCGATCAACCGCTCTTCTTCTCTAATAGTCCGGATCGCGTTCACTCCCGCGGTACCGCCGCCGACGATCAGGTGACGGGTCGGCATCAGCGGGCCTCCACCGCGAGCACCCGCGCGGTGCGCTCGGCCGCGAAGTCGCCGATCCAGTCGGCGTTCTCCGCCTCCTCGAAGGTGATGGCCTCGGTCGGGCACGCGTCCGCGCACGCCGGCGCGCCGCCGCACAGGTTGCACTTGTAGGCCTTCTGGGTGTCGCCGTCGTAAAACATGGTCCCGTAGGGGCACGCGATCGTACACAGCTTGCACCCGACGCACAGGTCGTCGAGGACGTCCTTGGCCCCCGCCGCATTGATCTTGATCGCGCCGACCGGACAGGAAGTCATGCACCAGCCCTCCGCACACTGGGTGCACGTGTAGGGCGCGTAGGAGGTGTAACCCTCGAACGGCGACACCCGGATCACCGACTTGGACGGCTGGAAGAGGCCGGTCTGCATGTAGGAGCACGCCAGCTCGCACCGGAGGCATCCGGTGCACTTCTCGGGATGGAGCGCGAGGACTTTCATCGAATGGTCAGCGCCGCTTGCCTTTCCGCCCCGGCGCGGACCGGCTGCGCTCGAGGCGATTGATGAAGGTGTCGAGGGCGATGGCCGGCATCGTCATCATCTGCACCGACCCGCGCGCCCCCATCTCGATCGAGATCGACGACACCGTTTCGTTGTCGGCCGCTTCCAGAATCGTCACGAAGTCGTAGGGTCCGAGCACCGCGTACTGGGCGATCACCTTGGCGCCGCGCCGCGACAGCTCGCGGTTGACCTTTCGGATCCAGCCGGGCCGCGCGTGCAGGACCTTGCGACCGGATTCGCTCAGCGTGCTCAACATCACGTAGTGGGCCACGGCGCGCCTCCTTGGGCCGGCGAACGTCGCGCGTAGTATAGCAAGAGCTCAGTCGCTCTCTCCGGTGATGCCGAACTCCACGCGCCCACTGAGCGGCGGCGCCTCCGCCGCGCCGGGCGGCGCCGCCGCCGACCCGGGCTCCGCCGACGCGGGCGCTGGGCTGGACGGTGGCGTGGTTGCCGACGGCCCGGCGGGCGGCGACGTGGCGGCGGGCGGCGCGGCGGCGGGCGGCGCGGCAGCCGACGGCCCGGCCGGTGGCGGCGTGGTGGACGGCGCCGTACCGGTCGTGGCGCCGGGCGTGGCCTCGGGCGCAGCTTGCAGACGCGCTTCCGCTATTCCCTCCACCTTCGCGAGCCGGTCGCGGGTCACCTGCAGCCGCTGCCGACGGAGCTCCTCGAGCGGCGCGGTCGGGACCGGCTCCCGCTTGCGCAGCAGCGCCAGCTGATCTTCGACCGTCTTGGGCAGCTGGGCGTCCTTGACGTTCGCCTGGTAGTAGCGGCGCAGCGCGACCGCGGGATCGCTGATCCCCTGCGCCTTCTGGAACTGATCGAGCCGCGCCGCCACCGCACGCTCCTTGAGCGCCTCCACGTCCTCCGGTGAGGTCACCGAGTTGAGGGTCAGTCCCACGTAGGGGGAGCGCCGCATGAAGTCGGCCACCCGCACCGTCTGCCGCTCCATGTCCGGGCTCAGCTCCGCGCGGCCCGGCGCGAAGGTGACCGGATCCACCTTGATCTCGTCGATCTTGTCGCCGCTGGTGAACAGGCCGCCGATGGCCCGAAACGGCGCCTTCAAGATGTTGATGATGACGTTCTTGACCGCGGTCCAGATCGCGTCGCTGAAATTGAACTTGCGGTCGGACAGGGTCCCGGCGATGGGGACGTTGACGTGGATGTTGCCGTCGCCGTCCTTGATGAGGGCCACGATCAGGCCGAGGGGCAGCCCGATGCGCTTCTTGACCTCGTCGGAGGCGCGCGCGGGCGACACCTTGAGGTTGCCGACCAGGATGTCGTTCTTGGCGTCGAGCTTGTCCTGCTCGATCTTGTACTCGAGCTTCATGGTGAGGTCGCCGCGGCGGATGGTCCAGGCGAGCAGGCTGTCCACGTACGGGTTGGCCCCGGGCAGCGCGAACTTCTTGAGCTCGCCCACCATGTCCACGTAGGTCGGCGCCCCGATCCCCGACATCTCGCCGTGAATGTCCAGGGCCGAGTCGCCGCCCACCACCGCCTGCATCGCCAGGTTCGCGTGCTGGCTCGGCTTGTTGGAAAGATCCTTCACCACCAGGCTGATCTTGGAGATGTCTTCCGAGAAGGGCGGCTGGGTGGTGTGGTCGAGGAAGCGGGTGTAGCCGTCCTCGATCACGATCTCCTTGAAGTAGAGCTCCATCGTCTCCAGTAGCCCGGGCGACTTGGTGGCCGGCCCGGCCGGGGCGGCCGGCTCGGGCGCCTTGGGCGGTGGGGCCGCGCTCGCGGCCGCTCCCGGCTTGGGCGCGGGGGTGAAGAGCTTCTGCACGTTCATGGTCCCGTCGGCCGCGCGGTCGACTTCTCCGACCGGCTGCTTCAGCCGGATCCGGGCCACCCGCGCGTAGGTGGGCCACGCGAAGTCGATGCCGTTGATCTCGAGGCGCTGCAGGCGCAGCGGCGCGGTCTTGCCGTCGGGCTCCTTCACCGCGAGCTCGGTGGCCCAGCTGTTGCCCCGCGAGAGCGCGGTGAGCTTGCCGTTCACGATCCGGACCCGATTCTGGGTCTCCGCGTTGAAGCGGCCCGAGAAGCTCGCCGGGAAGGGGAAGTAGGCGTGATACGGCTCGATCGGCGCGTCACGGGTCGTCAGGGCCAGGGTCACGTCCACCGGGTCGATCCGCACCGGCCCCTTCGCGCCGAACTTGCCGCCCCCCGGCAGCACCATCGCCAGGTCGAGCTGCATCGGCCGCACCTCGGGCCAAGTCACGTCGCTCACCTGCACCGACAGGCCGCCGATCTTGAGCACGGTGGGCGGCGAGGAGATCGACTCGTCGGTGAAGGTGGCGGAGCCTTTCAGCTCGACCTTCTCGATCGTGATCTTGTACTCCGGTGCCGCGGCCGGCTTGGCGGGAGTCTCCGCCTTCGGGGCCGGTGGCGTTGGAGCGGGGGGACCCGCCGCCTTGCGAGGCGCAGCCGCAGGCGACCCGAGCGCGGAGCCCGCCGGCTTCGCCGCGAGCTCCAACAAATCGATGCGCTCCTGCTTGTCGCGGACCGCGCGGAGATCGAGCCCGTCGATGCTCACGCTCGACAGCGTCACGACCTTCGAAACGAGGTTCACCTCCTTGAGGCCGACCCCGATACGGGGCACCGTGAGGAACGGAGCCGCCGCCTTGCCCGGCTGGGCGAGCGCGAGCGAAGTCAGCGTCACGTCGCCGGTCACGAGCCCGACCGCGAGGCCGCCTGGTCCGGGCCCCAGCTCGAGCTTGACCGCCATGTTCACGCCCGCGATCCCGGACTCGAGCGTGGCGGGCAGCGGCGGCAGGTAGGGCCGGATCTGGAGCAGGCTGAAGTTCTGGATCGAGAACTTCCCCTCGAAGGACGTGGGAGTGAGGTCGATGTCCTCCGCCGAGAACTCGACGGGCGAGTCGTTGAGCGCCGCGCGCACCGCGAGGGTACCCACCGGCCCCGACGGCCGCGTGGTGAGATTGCCGGCCTCGATGTTGAGGTCGCGCACCTTCCACTCGCTGACCGGGGACACCACCCGGTCGGTGGCGGTGATGTTCGCCCGCACGAGGGCGAAATGGTCCAGCGCGATCGTCCAGCGGGACTTGGCCTTGGGGTCCGGCGGCTTGGGCGGCGGCGCGCCCTCCTTCGGGGTGGCCAGACGCGTGAGAATGTCCGTGAAGTTGAACTCGGTCGGCGCGACGCGCACCAGGTTCACGGTGGGCGCGGTGAGGGTCAGCTCGGCGACCCGGATGTTGCCGAACAGGCTCCGCCACGGCACCACCCGCACGTCGAGACGCTCGAACTCCACGAAGGATTGGGCCGGGTCCCGCTCGGCGAGGCGGAACTTCTTGATCGCCACCCGCCCGGTGAAGAGGTTGATGTCGATGTCGTCGATGCTGACCGCGCGGCCGGTGATCGCGGGAATCTGCTTGAGCGCCTGCCACTTCACGATCTCGGGCAGCGTCCAGATGAACGCGACGCCCACCACCAGCAGAGCGGCCAGGACGATCAGCCAGCGCTTCAGCCGGCGGCTCATCGGAGTTCCTCCTGTCTACACCGGCGCCTGTCCGGAGGACGGCTTCAGGAACGAGTAGACGCTCGTGAAATCGCGGCGGCCGAGCCCGTGGGAAGAGGCCAGCCGGTAGACCTGCTGGGCCGCGGGGGTCACGAACAGCGGTACACGCAGGTTCCGCGCCGCGTCCACCGCCAGCCCGAGGTCCTTGCACATGAGATCGGTCATGAAGCCCGGCTTGTAGTCGTGGCTCGACGCCGCGGTCGGGATCAGGCCCGGCACCGGGTGCATGAAGCCCATCAGGAAGGTATTGCCGGAGGACTTGGAGATGACCTCGGTGACCACCTTCGGGTCCATGCCGAAGCCCTCCGCGATGCGGAACGCCTCGCTCACCGCCACCCCGCACACCCCCGCGATCAGGTTGTTGCAGAGCTTGACCACTTCCCCGCTGCCCACCGCGCCCACGTGGATGACGTTGGCGCCCATCGCGGACAGCGCGGGTCTGGCCTCCTCGAAGTCGGCCGCGGCGCCTCCCACCATGATCGCGAGGGTGCCGTCGGTGGCACGCGGGGTGCCACCGGAGACCGGCGCATCCATGAAGCGCACGCCGCGCTCCTGCGCGGCCTTGGCCATCCGCTGCGAGACCGCGGGATCGATGGTGGACATGTCCAGGCACAGCGTGCCCTTCCGCGCGGCGGCCAGGACCCCGCCATCGCCGGTGTACACCGATTCCACGTGGGGCGACGAGGGCAGCATGGTCACCACGATGTCGGCGGTGGCCACCGCCTCGGCCGCGGAGGCCGCGGCGGTCATGCCGGCCGCGGCGGCCGCTTTCACCGCCTCTGGGTTGCTGTCGAACGCGGTGACCGTGAACCCCTTCTTCACGAGGTTCGTGGCCATGGGCAGCCCCATGGTGCCGACGCCGATGAAGCCGATGCGGGTCATGCGGATCCTCCCTGGGATCTGAGCGAGACGCCGGCCCACTCTTCGATGAGGCGAGCGATCGCGGTGTGGTCCTGCTCGCCCATGCCACGCGCGATGGCGAGCCGATAGATCTCGGCGGCGGCGCGGGCCACCGGCGACGGGACCCCCGCCTCCTGGGCGAGGCGCCCGTAGCCGTCGAGGTCCTTCATCATCAGCCGGATGGCGAACCCCGCGTCGAACCCACCGTTGAGAATGAAGCGCGGGAACTTGTAGTCGCTCGCGTTGGAGCGTCCGCTCGAAGCCTGGATGATCTCGATCGCGCGCGCGGGATCGACGCCCGCGCGGGCCGCGACCGCCACCGCCTCGATGGTGAGCGCCAGGATGCCCCCCGAGCACATGTTGTTGACCAGCTTGATCGCGTGGCCGGCCCCGACCGGCCCCGCGTGGAAGATGTGCTTGCCCATACGGGAGAGCACCGGGCGCGCGCGCTCGAGCAGCGCCGGATCGCCGCCCACCATGATCGCGAGCGTGCCCTCGGTGGCCCCGCGCACGCCGCCCGAGACCGGCGCGTCGATCAGCGCGGAGCCGCGCGCCACCACCTCCGACTCCAGCTCGCGCGTGACCGAAGGATCGGCGGAGGTCATCTCGAGCACGAGACTTCCCGGCCGCAGGCCGTCGAGCAAGCCCTTGGGCCCGGTCAAGACGTGGCGCACCTCGCGCGAGGTCGGCAGGATCGTGATGATCGTCTGCGCGGCGGCCGCCACCTCCGCGGGCGAGGCGGCCCACCGCGCCCCGCGCCCGAGGAGGGGACGCGCCGCCTCCTCGCGGACGTCGTGGACGACCAGCGCGTAGCCGCCGTCGAGCAAACGTCCCGCCATCGGGGCGCCCATGTTGCCGAGCCCGATGAATCCGATCGTCTCGCTCATGCCCCGCGCCGCCTCCTGTATGCTCTCGCCCATGCTGCTCGGCCTCGTGCTCATCGCCCTCGCCGCCATCTCGTGGGGCACGACCGGCGCGACGATGACCCTGCTCTCGCGCGACGCCGCGGCCGGCCCCCTGCTCGTCGGCTGGAGCCGCCTCGCCATCGCCGCGCCGATTCTCGTCCTGGGCGCGGCCGCCGTCTCGAGGCTGGGCCCACGCCGTCCCAGCCGTCGCGCCTGGCCCGCGCCGAGCGACCTGCCGCTCTGCGCCGCACTCGGCCTCGCCATGGCCGCGTACCAGGTCTTCTACTTCCGCGCGGTCACCCTCACCGGCGTCGCGGCCGCCGCGCTGCTCGCCATCTGCTCCGCGCCGCTCATCATCGCGGTGCTGGCCGCCCTCTTCCTCGGCGAGCGTCTCACGCCAGTCGTGCGACTGTCGCTCGGGATGGCCGTCGCGGGAACCGCGCTGCTCGTGGTCGGCCCACGGGGGCTCGGCGAGATCACGGGCCACTTCGGTCTGGGGGCGCTACTCGCGCTCGGCGCGGGGGTATCTTACGCCGTGTACGCGGTGGCCGCAAAGGGGCTTCTGGTGCGCGTGCAACCGGTCGCGGTGTCGGCGCTCACCTTCGCGCTCGCCGCGCTGTTCCTGGCCCCGACCCTGCTCGGCGAGCCCACGCCGGCTCACGCGCTGCGAAGCGGGTGGCCGCTGCTGCTCTACCTCGGGTTGGTACCGACCGCGGTCGCGTACGCGATGTTCACCACCGGTTTGCATCGCGTACCCGCCACCGTCGCGGGCATCGTGTCGCTGCTGGAGCCGCTGACCGCCACCACGCTCGGCCTGCTCGTGTTCGGCGAGCACCTGGGTGCCCTCGGCATCACCGGGGCACTCCTGCTCCTGGCCGCCCTCGGCCTGCTGGCGCTCAGGACGCCGGCAGCAGCCGGTCGAGGGGGCGGCTGACCGCGCGGCTGAAGGTGCAGTTGGGAACCACGCACGAGTGCTTGCCGGAGCCGCCACCCACCATCACGTAGACATCCTCCACGGCCGGCACGCGCGGCAGGCGCGCGGTCTCGTCGGTCACCTTGGTCATCCACGGCGGCCAGTCGCGCATGTCCCACATGCCGCCGAGCTTCATGCGCCCGAGCGGCATGCGCGCGTGCTCGAAGACGAAGCGCTGCACGTCGGCGCGCGAGAACCCGTCCGCCGCGATGGTGGCCGCGTGCTCGGGGCCGAGCACGACCAGCAGCTGGCTCTGCGAGAGGTACCATCCCACGTTGGAGCCGAGGGTGGTCGCGACGTCGGCCACGTTGTTGAGGATGCCCGGCGCGGTGGTGGAGACGTGGTCGTTGACGTTGTGCGGGCCCTCGCCGCCGAACACGGTCACCACGCTCTGGTCGGCCTCGAATCCGAGCGCCACGTGCAGCGACTCCCACGGACTCGCGTCCACGCGCTCGGCGATGGCGTAAGCGAACTTGGCCGGGCTGCCCTGCGTGGCCATGTCCCCGCGTCCGGGCCAGCCGCCACCCACGTTCATCAGGATGAGGCGGATCGCCCGGCCGATGGTGGCGTTGGCGCGAAAGCCGGGCCCGAAGAGCCCGTGGCCCGCGTGCATCCCGATGGTGCGCGCGTACGGGCCGCTCACGATCACGAGCGGGGCCACCGGGTGGGTGGTGGCCTGGACCCCGTAGAGGTTGAATTCGGGATCGAGCACCGCCTGGACCGCGGCCACGATCACCGGGAAGTACGCGGGTTCGCAGCCCGCCATCACCGCGTTCACCGCGAGCTTCTCGACCGTGCACTCGCGCCAGAGCGGCGGCATGACCCCGAGGTTCTCGGTCGCCTTGGCGCGCGCCCCCGCCAGCATCGCCCGCACCCGCTCCGGGGTCGGCGGCACGAACGGAAGGCCGTCGCACCACTCCCGCCTGCAGAACTCCGCGTAGACGTCTTCTTCCGGCAGCGTCAGGGTGGCCTCGACGGCCTCGCTCACGGCGTGGGTCACCGCCCCCCGAGCATGGCGCCGAGCTGCTCCACCGCCTGCTCGACTCTCCGGCTCACCCCCTCCGGCGGCTCACCGCCCAGCGGGTGCTGGATGACCAGCAGCGGGAGCCCGGTCGCACCGAGCGCCGCCATCTCCCCGAGGGCGAGCCGCTGGAACACGGTGGTGGTGATCAATCCCGCGGGCGTCCCGGCCCGGGCCAGCTCCAACGAGTCGTGGAGACTCCACGACGTGCAGGAGCCTCAGTCCGCGGAGCCGGCGAAGACGAGATCGCACTCCTTGGCGAGCGCCTCGATGATCTCGTGGGCGGCCCCGGTGGCCGCGTTGGCCTTGCGCAGGTGCACCACGCGCGCGACGCCGTGACGCGCCTTCAGGGCCTCGCCGATGGCGACGACGAGCCGGTCGAAGTTGTGCTTGGTGTTGTCGAGGAAGCCCACCGTGAGGCCGCGGAGATCGGCGGGCATCGGCGGGATCGCCGTGGTCGCCGTCCGGAGCTCGCCCACCGGGCTCAGCACCGTGATGAGGGACATGGACGTGGTCTCCTATCTCTTCGAGCTCGCTGCGCTTGAATTCGTATAGTACCGCACATGCTGGTCATGGCGCTGGACGTGGGCACGAGCGGGGCCCGCGCGCGCGCCTTCGACCCGACCGGGCGGGCGCTGCCCGACGCGGTCGGTCACGTGGCGTACGAGCCGCGCACCACCGCCGACGGCGGCGTCGAGCTGGACGCCGACGAGCTGCTGCGCGCGCTGGCGCAGGCAATCGACGGCTGTGTCGCCGGCTGCGGGGCGCGCGCGGGCGAGATCGCCGCGGTGGGCGCCTCCGTCTTCTGGCACAGCCTCCTGGCGCTCGACCGGGCGGGTCGCCCGCTGACCGCGGTCATCACGTGGGCCGACACGCGGAGCGCGGCGGCCGCCGCGTCGCTGCGGCGCGCCCACGACCCCGCGCGGGTCCACGCGCGCACCGGGGCGCCGCTGCACTCCACGTTCTTCCCCGCCAAGCTCCGCTGGCTGCGCGAGGCGCGTCCGGCGATCTTCGACCGGGCCGCGATCTGGTGCGGCTTCGCCGAATACTTGCAGGCGCAGCTCACCGGTCTCGTCGCCACGAGCCTCTCGATGGCCTCCGGCACGGGCCTGCTCGACCAGTCGACCGGCGGGTGGGACCCGGAGATGCTGGCCGTCGCGGGGATCGATCCCGACGCGCTGCCGCGCATCGACGACGGCGCCGCGCCGGGCCTCGTCGCTCCGTACGCGGCGCGCTGGCCCGCGCTCGCGCGCGTGCCCTGGCATCCGGCCCGCGGCGACGGGGCCTGCTCCAACGTGGGCTCGGACTGCGCCGACCCCGGGCGCATCGCCCTGAACGTCGGCACGTCGGCCGCGCTCCGCGTGGTGCGGCGCGAGCCCGTGGGCCCGCACGAACCGACGCCTGGGGGACTCTGGCGGTATCGCGTCGACGCGGCGCGCGCGATCGTGGGCGGCGCCACCTCCGAGGGTGGCAACGTGCTGGCCTGGTGTCGCAAAGCCTTGGCGCTGCCCGCGGACGAAGCCGCCCTGGAGGAGATCATCCGCACGCCCACCCTCGCCGATCACGGCCTCACCGCCCTGCCCTTCCTCGCGGGCGAGCGCAGTCCCGGCTGGCGCCCGGATGCGCGCGCCGCCCTCGCCGGACTGTCGCTCGACACCGGCGCGGGCGCAATCATGCGCGCCCTGCTCGAGGCCGTCGCTTTCCGGCTCGCCGAGATCTATGACCGATTGCGGCAACTGGCCGCGCCCGGTCACGTCGTGGTGGGCTCGGGCGGCGCGCTGGGACACTCCCCCGCCTGGGCCCAGATCATCACCGACGCCCTGGGAGTCCCGATCGCGCTGGGCCACGACGCGGAGGCCTCGGCGCGTGGGGCCGCCCTGCTCACCCTGGAGGCCCTGGGCGTCCCTCCCCCGCCCGCCCAACCCCCGGCACAGGTCCTGCGGCCGGATCCGGAGCGCCACGCCCGCTACCGGGGTGCCCGCGAGCGGCAGCGACGTCTGTACGACAACATTGTCGGCTCTGGCGACTCCTGAGAGAATAGACGTCGCGGCGACCATGCGAATCGCGATCGGCTGCGACGACACCGGATTTCCGCTCAAGGAACCGCTGGTTTCCGCCCTCGAAGTCGAGGGGCACGACGTCCTCGACCTCGGCACCTTCTCCGCGGAGCCGGTGGACTACCCCGACTACGCCCGGGCGGTCGGCCAGGCCGTGTTGCGGGGTTTCGTGGACGCGAGCATCCTGCTATGCGTGAGTGGCGCGGGCGGGGCGATGGCGGCCAACAAGATGCGGGGCATCCGCGCCGCCTTCTGCCACGACGCGGGCGCGGCCCGCGTGTGCCGCGAAGAAGCCGACGCCAACGTGGTCTGCCTCGCCGCGGCCGGGCTCGAGGCCAAGGCGGCGATCGAGATCGTGCAGGCATTCCTCGGCGCCCAGTTCGCGGGTGAAGAGTCGCACACGCGCCAGGTGGTGAAGATCGGCCAGCTCGAGGCCGGACTCCTGGGCGCCGACAAGGCTCCGCTCAAGCCGGCTGCGGGCGAGGGAAAGGCAGCGGCCAAGCCGCCGGCGCCGAAGCGCGCGGCCACGCGCCAGGAGCCATCCCCCGCCCCCGCCGAAGCGACCCCGCGGCCGCCCGCCGAGCGGCCGGCCGCCAGGGCGCCGGAGCGCACCCCTGCCCCGGCCCCCGCCGTGATCACCCCGCCGCCGCCGCTGCCGGATCCGCTCAAGCTGCCCGCGGTGGAGGAGACACTGCGCTTCCTGGAGGCGCGCGAGTTCCTCGACCGGCTCTGGGTCAAGGACGCCACGCTCTGGAAGGGCGACGCGGCCACCGTGCGCAACCGGCTCGGATGGCTCACCTCGCCCACCATCATGCGCGGCCACGCCGAGGACATCCGCAACTTCGCCGACGAGGTGCGCCGCCTGCAGTACTCGCACGTCGTGTTACTCGGCATGGGCGGCTCCTCGTCGACCGGCGAGGTCTTCAACGAGACGCTCGGCTCCAAGATGGGCTTCCCCGACATGCTGGTGCTCGACTCGACCGACCCCGGAGCGGTCAAGCACGTGCTCGAGGCCATCAACCTCGGTCGCTCGCTGTTCGTGGTCTCGAGCAAGTCGGGCACCACCGCCGAGACCATGGCCGCCTACACGTTCTTCCGCGGTCAGGTGGAAGGCGCCAGCTCACCGCGCCCCGGGATGCAGTTTGTCGCCATCACCGACCCGGGCCGCCCCCTCGACAAGCTCTCCACCGAGACCGGCTTCCGCCGCACCTTCCTCAATCCGGCTTCCATCGGCGGGCGCTACTCCGCCCTGTCCTTCTTCGGGCTCGTGCCCGCCGCGCTGATCGGGGTGGACATCAAGATCCTGCTCGAGCGGGCCCACGCCATGGTCGAGACGTGCGGCAACGAGGTGGGGCTCCGTGGCAACCCAGCGGTGCAGCTCGGCGCGGTCCTGGCCGGGCTGGCGCGGGCCGGACGCGACAAGGTCACGCTCGTGTTTTCGGAGAAGATCCGGGGGCTCGGCTCCTGGATCGAGCAGCTCCTCGCCGAATCCCTCGGCAAGGACGGGACCGGCCTCGTGCCGGTGGTGGACGAGCCGCTCGGGGCCCCGACGGTGTACGGCGACGACCGGGTCTTCGTGGCCCTCGTGCTCGAGGGCGACGGCAGCTACGACGGCGCGCTGGCCAAGCTCGCGGACGCCGGGCACCCCGTGCTCCGGCTCATCCTGCGCGATCCCATGGACCTGGGCGCGGAGTTCTTCCGCTGGGAGCTGGCCACCGCGACCGCGGGCGCGGTGCTGGGAGTGAATCCCTTCGACGAGCCCGACGTGGCGCGCGCGAAGGAGAGCGCGGCCACCCTGCTCACCGACTGGCGGCGGTCGCGACGGCTGCCCGAGTGGCCGGTCGACGTCGAGGAAGACGGCATCATGCTGATGACCAAGTCGAACAAGAAGCCGGGGTCGGTCAGCCGCGGGCTGGCCGCTCATCTGGCGATGGCCGGGCCGGGCGACTACCTCGCGATCCAGGCCTATCTCACCCCGACCGCGGAGTCGTGGCGGGCGCTCCAGGAGATCCGGGTGGCTCTGCGCGACCGTCTCCGCATCGCCACGACGGTGGGCTGGGGCCCGCGCTATCTCCACTCGACCGGCCAGCTCCACAAGGGCGGCCCCACGAGCGGGCTGTTCATCCAGATCACCGGCGAGGACCGCGAGGACGTGGCGATCCCCGGCGCCGGCTACGGCTTCTCCACGCTCAAGGCCGCCCAGGCCCTGGGCGATCTCCAGAGTCTGCGCGACGGAGCGCGCCGGGTCATCCGGCTCCACCTGACCGGCAAGCAGTCCCAGACCCTGCAGCAGCTGCTGCAGATGGTCCAGGGTCTGACCAAGAGGCTCTAAGCGCATGACCGCACCCACGACCGACGAATCCTGCACCCTGATCATCTTCGGCGCCTCCGGCGACCTCACCAAGCGCAAGCTCCTGCCCGCCCTGTGGTCGCTCTTCCAGGGGCGCGTGCTGCCCGAGCCCTTCGCGATCGTCGGTGTGTCGCGCTCCGAGATGACCAACGAGCAGTTCCGCGAGCGGATGCGCGAGGCCATCTCCGACTTCGCGCGGGTGCAGCCGCCTTCCGCGCGCGTGTGGGACCGCTTCGCGCAGGCTCTCTTCTACTACTCGGGCGATCCCGCCGACGCGGCGATGTATCCGGGCTTCGGCGCCTACCTGAAGAACGTCGAGCGGGAGCGGGGCACCGGCGCCAACCGGCTCTTCTACGTCTCCACGCCGCCCTCGGTGTACCCGCACCTGGTGACGCGGCTCGGGGAGGCCGGCCTCAACCGCCCGCCCGAGGGTAGCACCGGCTGGGCCCGCATCATCATCGAGAAGCCGTTCGGGCGCGATCTCGCCTCCGCGGGTGCGCTGAACCAGGTGGTGGCCTCCGCGTTCACCGAGGATCAGGTCTACCGGATCGATCACTACCTGGGCAAGGAGACGGTCCAGAACATCCTCGTCTTCCGGTGGGCCAACGGCATCTTCGAGCCCCTCTGGAACCGCAACCACGTCGACCACGTGCAGATCACGGTGGGCGAGTCCATCGGGGTGGAGGGGCGCGGCGCCTACTACGAGGAGTCCGGCGCGCTGCGCGACATGATCCAGAACCACATCCTGCAGCTGCTCTGCCTGGTGGCGATGGAGCCGCCGGTCACCTTCGACTCCGATCCGGTGCGCGACGAGAAGACGAAGGTGATGCGCGCGATCCGACCGATCGCGGCCGACGAGGTGGACCGGGTCGCGGTACGGGGCCAGTACGGTCCGGGCTTCGTGGGCGGACAGCGGGTGGTGGGGTATCGGGAGGAAAAGGGCGTGTCGGCGCAATCCATCACCGAGACCTTCGCGGCGCTGCGCCTGGAGATCGAGAACTGGCGCTGGGCCGGGGTGCCGTTCTACCTCCGCACCGGCAAGCGGCTGCCGAAGCGCGCGAGTGAGATCGCGGTGCAGTTCAAGCAGACGCCCCATCTCGTGTTTCGCCGCAACCCGGAGATCCTCACCGAGCCCAACCGTCTGGTGCTGCGCATCCAGCCCGACGAGGGGATGTCGCTCTCGTTTGGCGCCAAGCTGCCCGGGCCCGAGCTGCGCATCAAGCCGGTCGAGATGGAGTTCGACTACGGACAGGCCTTCGGCGGCGAGCCGCCCGAGGCCTACGAGCGCCTGCTCCTCGACGCGATGAAGGGCGACGCCACGCTCTACGCGCGCGGCGACTGGGTGATGATGGCGTGGGAGCTGCTGCAACCGGTGCTCTCCGCCTGGGGCGGTGGCGACCCGCACAAGTTCCCCAACTACGAGGCCGGCACGTGGGGACCGGCCGAGGCCGACACGCTGATCGAGCGCAGCGGACGGCGCTGGCGGCGCCCCTGAGGGCGCCGCCGCCGTGGCGCTACGCGCTCCTACCGGAGCAGCGCCGACGCTTGCGAGACCAACCGGGTGGCGGACATCTCGACCCAGGTGTAGTACCAGCTCTCGTAGATCAACACCTGGAGTGAGCTGCCGGCCTTCTCGTACACCTGCGTGGTGCCCTTGTCGGACGCGGTCGTCGACGACAGGTGCTTCCAGCCGTTGGCTTCGAGCGTCGTCCGGAAGGCGAGCGCGAGACTGTCCGGCTCGATCCGCCCCTTGTAGAAGAGCCGCGCCGCCTTCACCGCCGGCGACTCGATGATGGTGGAGCGGTTCAGGTCCACCGCCAGGCCCTTCGGCACCGGGATGTCCTCGAACTCGCTGCGCTGCACCTTCGGCGGCGCAGAGGCGCACGCGGTCAGGGCGAGCACGGCCGCCGAGAGGATGACGAGACGTCGCATAGGTAGTACCTCCTGGTGGTCATCGTACCGTCCGTGGGGGCCCGGACCAAAGTTTTTGGGCGCCGGATGACCCGTCGTCGTCTCCTGGCGGGCCTGTTGATCGTCGGCGTCCTCGCCACGCTCGCGAGCCTGCTCCACCGCCCGCTACTCCGCACGGTCCAGGAGGCCCTGATCGTGGAAGAGCCCCGCGAGCGGGTGGACGCGATCGTGGTGGTGGCGGGCGGTACCCCGAGCCGCGAGGCGCAGGCCGCCGCCCTGTTCCGTGCAGGGTGGGCGCCTACCGTGCTGGTCTCACGCCAGGCCGTGCCCGATCGCGTGCAGAGCCTGATCGACATGGGGATCCGCCCGCACGACTTCCAGGGCGAGTCCGTCCTCGCGCTCCAGAAGTACGGCGTGCCCCGCTCCGCGATCGTCACCCTCGACCAGCCGGTCGAGATCACCGAGACCGAGCTGCGCGCGGTGGTGGCCGCGGCGAAGGCCCGGGGCTGGCGCCGGGTGATGCTGGTCACCACCGCCACCCACTCCCGCCGCGTGCGGCTCGTCTGGAGCCGCGAGGCCGGCGGCTCGATCGAGGGCCGCATCGCGGTGGTCCACGACGAGTGCTCGGCCGGCCAGACCTGGTGGCGCCGCCGCCGCTGCAGCGAGGCCCTGTTGCACGAGTACCTGGGCCTGGCCGCCCTCTATCTCAACGTGTCGAGCTGGATGCGCTGAGCCGCCGGGCTAGGGCGCGATCCGCCGGTAGAGGGTGTGCTGGCGATTGCGCGTGTGGGGTCGCACCTGCGCCGGCCACCGGCCCTGCTCCACCGCCTTGGCCCAGGCCTCGGTCACGAGCACGTCCGGCGACTCGATTTCGTACAGCGCACCATACTTTGGCGCGTTCTCGATGACGATGGTCTTGAGCTGCCCTCCGATGCTGAGCGTGAGCGGCTGAAGCTCGAAGCGCGAGACCGCGAGCACGCCCGGCACGGAGAGCAGGCTCGGCACGTGCTCCCGGTCGTAGACTTCGTTGAACAGGCGCTCCTGCGCGGGATCGACGTCCATGGCGGCGCTGAAGAGGTAGCGGGTCTGGATGGGCATGCCAGTCTCCTCGGGGTGTTGGGGTGGGTGGGCTGCTACGGTCGCATCTTTACGTATCCGCTCGGCTCGCCTTCGGCTGCGCCTCGCCGGGCCACTGCGGCGCGGCAGTTGGGCGGCCGTCTGTGGGCGGACTCTCTTGGCAGATTATCGTCGGAAACTACCCGTGCTTCTGGCGGGGCTTCGGGCTCGGCTTGGCCGGGGTGCTGGTGCCGGCGCGGCCGTAGTCGTCATGGCGGCGGATGATGTCGTCCTCGCCGAGGTAGGGCCCGTGCTGGACCTCGATCAGGACCACCGGCACGCGGCCGGGGTTCTCGATGCGGTGCCAGGCGCCCCGCGGGACATCCACCGCCCCCCGCGGCTTGAGCCGCTTGGGCCGCCCCGCGATGATCACGCGCGGGGAGCCGGTGACGACCACCCAGTGCTCGGCCCGGAAGCGGTGCCGCTGCAGGCTGAGCCGTTGTCCAGGCCGGACGAAGAGGCGCTTCACCTTGTAGCCGCGACCCTCCTCGATGGTCATGAAGCCCCCCCAGGGGCGGGTCTCGAACACTCCCAGGGGGGTCTCGCCGCGCGATCGCGCGGCGCTCACAGGCGGATCATCCGAACGAAGTCGGATTCCACGCTCTTGCTCACCTCTTCCATCACCTCGTCGGGTACGTCGTCGTCCAGCAGCAGCACCACGATGGCGCGGCCCCGGCGCGTGCGCCGGCCCACGTGCATGGAGGCGATGTTGACGTTGTGGCGTCCCAGGATCGACCCGATCCGGCCCACCATCCCGGGACGGTCCTCGTAGGCCAGCACCAGGATATGTCCTTCGGGGATGAACTCGATGTGAAGGTCCCGCAGCCGGACGATGCGCGGCACGCCGTCGAACACGGTGCCCGCGATGATCTTCCGTCCCTCTCCCGCCTGGGTGGTCACCGTGATCAGGTTCGTGTAGCCCGACGCCACCTCCGGGTCCGAGCGCACCTCCACGCTGAGCCCGCGCTCCCGCGCGATGAGATGCGCGTTGACCAGGTTGACCGCCTGCGCGGTCACCCCGTCCAGGAGCCCCTTCAGCACCGCACGGCCGACCAGCTCGGGGTCCCAGCGGGCCATCTGCCCGGCCGCCTCGATCTCGACCCGCTCGACATTCTCGGGCTCGAGCTGCAGGCAGAAGCGTCCGAGCAACTCGGCGAGCTTGAGGAACGGGCGCTGCTCGGCCAGGCTCTCGCGGTCGCCCACCGGGATGTTCACCGCGTGCTCGACCAGCTCGCCATCGCGGAAGGCCACCAGCTGGCGAGCCACGTCCACCGCCACGTTGACCTGCGCCTCCTGGGTGTTGGCGCCGAGATGCGGGGTGACCACCACCCGCGGGTGCCGGATCAACCGCTTCACGACCTCGGAGACCGGCGGCTCCTCGCTCCAGACGTCCACCGCCGCACCGGCCACCGTCCCCGCGTCCAGCGCGGCGAGCAGGTCCGCCTCGTTGACGATGCCGCCCCGCGCGCAATTGACGATGCGCGCGCCCGGCTTCAGGCTCCCGAGCTCGCGCGCGCCGATCATGTTCTCGGTCTCGCCGGTGAGCGGCACGTGCACGGTGAGGACGTCGGCGTGGCTCAGCACCGTCTGCAGATCGGTGAGGCGGACTCCGAGGTCACGCGCGCGACTCTCGGGGATGAAGGGATCGTAGACCAGCACCTCCATGTCGAAGGCTCGAAGCCGCGCGGCCACCCGGGAGCCCACCTTGCCGAGGCCGAGGACGCCCGCGGTCTTGCGGAACAGCTCGGAGCCGTAGATGCCGCGATCCCACTCGAGCCGCTTCAGCGACTCGTGCGCAGCCGGGATCTTGCGCACCAGCGCCAGCAGCATGCCCACCGTGTGCTCGGCCGCCGAGACCACGTTGCCGTAGGGCGCGTTGACCACCACCACGCCCTGGCGTGAGCACGCGTCGACGTCGATGTTGTCCACCCCGACCCCGGCTCGGCCCAGGATGCGCAGCCGCCGCGCCCGGGCCAGGAACTCGGGGGTCACCGTGGTGGAGGAGCGCGTGACGATCGCCTCGTAGTCGGCGAGGCGCGCGTGCAGCTCGTCCTTGGGGAGCTTGCTCGAGACCTGGTCCACCTGGAACCCGCGCTCGGTGAGGTAGGCGATACCCTCCGGCGCGATGGCGTCGATGACGAGAACCTTCATGCCGATTCCATGCTAGCACGGTGGGGTTTTGGCGCTGAGACTAGGCGGTGCGATGGGTGCGGAGGAACTTGAGGAACTCGCGGCCTTCCGAGAGGCGGCGCCTCATGAGCTGGCGGTCGCGGATCATCTCGGAGGCGAGCGAGAGCATCTTGCGGGGGCGGAAGTAGAAGCGCCGGTAGAACTGGTCGACCGAGCGGAAGATCTCCGGGCGGGCCAGATGCGGGTAGCCGAGCGCGCTCACCTGCACGCCCGCCCCGTCGACCAGCTCGTCGGACTCGAGCCAGCCGTTGCGCTGGGCCTCCTCGTAGAGCGCGGTGCCCGGATAGGGCGCGGCGAGCGAGACCTGGATCGTGTCGGGATCGATCTCAATGGCGAAGCGGATCGTCTCCGCGATGGTCTCGCGCGTCTCGCCCGGCAGCCCGAGGATGAAGGTGCCGTGGATGGCGATGCCGAGCGACTTGGCGTCGCGGGTGAAACGCCGCGCCGCGTCGAGCCGCACGCCCTTCTTCACGTTGTTGAGAATGGCCTGGCTGCCCGACTCGTAGCCGACGAGGAGAAGCCGCAGGCCGTGATCCTTGAGCACCTTCAGGGTCCCGTACGGCACGTTCGCCTTGGCGTTGATCGACCACGTGATGCCGAGCCGCCCGAGGCGCTTGGCGATGGCCTCGGCCCGGGGCAGATCGTCGGTGAACGTGTCGTCGTCGAAGAAGAACTCGCGCACCTGGGGAAACATCCGGGCGGCCAGCGCCATCTCCTCGGCCACGTGCTCGGGGCTGCGCGTGCGGTAGCGCTGCCCGCCCACCGTCTGGGGCCAGAGGCAGAAGGTGCACTTCGAGCGGCAGCCGCGCCCGGTGTAGAGCGACACGTACGGGTGCCGCAGATAGCCGATCGCGTAGTGCTCCACCGTGAGGTCGCGCTTGTAGACCGGCGTCACGAACGGCAGCGCGTCCATGTTCTCGAGCGCCGGCCGCTCCGGAGTGTGCTCCACGTGCCCGTTCACCCGGTAGGAGAGACCGCGGATACTCGGGAAGGGACGACCCTGCGCCACTTCCTGGATCGTGAAGTCGAACTCGCTGCGGGCCACGAACGACAGCGCGGCGCTCGCGCGCAGCGAGGCCTCCGGAGCCACCGCGACCGCCGCCCCCACGAGCCCGATGGTCAGCTCCGGGTTCTCGGCCTTGAACGCCTCCGCCACCCGCACGTCGGAGGTGAACGACGGCGTGCTGGTGTGCATCACGCAGAGGTCGTAGCCGCGGGCGAGCGGCAGCACGTCGTCCAGGGTGAGGCCGTCGGGCGGCGCGTCCACCAGGCGGGAATCGGGCACCAGCGCGGCGGGCTGAGCCAGCCAGGTGGGATACCAGAAGGAGCGGATCTCGCGCTTGGCCTGATACCGAGATCCGGCGCCGCCGTCGAAGCCGGCCACCGCGGGCGGGTGCAGGAACAGCGTGCGCAGATAGCTCTCGCTCACGATGGGCTCACGATACCACACGGGCGTGATCGGCCCTCACGGCCGCTCGCGCCGCCGCCACGCCACGAGCGCCCAGCCGAGGCCCACGAGCAGGACGAGGCCGGCGATCCAGAGCTGCAGCGCGCGCACGTGCGCGAGGGCGGCCGCCACCGAGTCTGCGACCACGTAGGCGACGCCGAAGGAGAGGGGCACGCTCACCAGCGCGGCGACCAGGTCGGCCAGGAAGAAGCGGAGAAACGGCACGCGCACCAGCCCCGCGGTCAGAAAGGCGGCGGAGCGCAGTCCCATCACCAGGCGGGCCATCCCCACGAACTTGAGCCCGTGGCGACGGTAGGCCTCCATGATGCGCACCTCGCGGACCGGGGTGAGAACGCGGCGCACGGACGGCCAGCGCAGGATGCGTCGACCGAAGTGGCGGCCCACCCAATAGAGCGCCGTGTCGCCGGCGAGCGCGCCGCCCACGCAGGAGAGCAGGGCGCCTTGCCAGTGCATGACCTCCCAGCGGGCCATCATGGCCGCGATCGCGATGGGAAGCTCCTCCGGGATCGGCAGCCCTAGGCCGGAGACGAACAGCACGAGGAACACACCGGGATACGTGAAGTGGCCGATCAGCTCGATCAGCATCAGCGGGTGGCCGAGGGCCCGTCGGCGACGGGCGCGTGCCCATAGAGCCAGCGGCCGTTCTGGGCCAGCAGCAGCCGCGCGCTGCCCGGGGGCAGCACGGCGACGATGCTCTGGGCGGGCTCGCGCGTGGTGAGCAGATACGGCGGCCGCGGAGAGCTCCACGCGCGGGCGAATCGCGCGGAGCTCCAGAAGGTCGCCGCGGCGTCCGGGAAGGTGGCCCCGATACCGAGCACGCTTCGCTCGCCGTCGAGCAGCGCCGGCCGGCGCCCGGAGTAGAACTCCACCGCGCCCGCGTTCTCGATCGGGCCTTCCACCACCAGCACGTCGTCGGGCGCGAGGCGCCCGCGAATCTCCTGGGCCATTCCCGACACCGCGCGCGCCGACGAGGTCACCGCGAGCCCGGTCGAGACCACCGGCACCATCAGGAGCATCGCCAGCGCCACCGCCGCGGCCCCCGCGCGCGCCGACCGGCGCGCCGCCGCCACCGCGAGAGCCGCCGCCGACGCGAGCAGGATCACCGCCGCCGACGCCACCAGCGGCTGCAACACCGACCACGAGGGATACGGCGAGGCCTGCCCCCACGCCGCTTCCTTCCGGGAGTAGACGTCGGAGATCCCGAACACCGCGGCGGTGAACGCCTGCCCGTCGTGGAGCGCGGCCCACGCGCAGCCGGCCCCCGCCAGGCCCATGGCCACCAGATGCGCCGCGAGCAGCGGGCGCGGGCGCGCGGCCGCGTCCTGCCACGCCCGCGCGGCCAGCAGGGCCAGCGCCGGATACGCGGGCAGGCCGTAGTGCGGCAGCTTGAACGGCGAGAGCGTGAACAGGACCAGCACTCCGACCGCCCACAGCGCCAGGGCGACCCACGGGATCTCCGCGGGCTCGCGCCAGGCCCGCCGCCGCGCGAGCGCCACCACCGCCGCGCCCGCCGCGAGGATCCACGGGAAGGCCCCGAAGGCCGCCGCCGCGAGGAACTCGAGCGCCCCGAGCGGCACGTCCTCGTCCGGGAACGCGCGCATTCGCACCACGTTGAGCAGGTGATTGTCGACGACGGTGTACCAGAGGAAGGAGCGCTCGCTGAGGCCAACGATCGCGTACCAGCCCAGCCCGATCAGCGCCATCAGCCCGACGCCCGACCGGGGCAGCCACGCCCCCACCGGTCGCAGCCGGCCCGCCAGCGCGCGCGCCGCGCCGATCGCGGCCAGCGGCCCGATCAGCCCGAGCGGATCCTTCGCGAGCGATGCGACGCCGAGCGCCGCGCAGCCGGCGAGCGCCCAGCTCCCAGCGGGCCCGGGGTTCATCGACGCGGGCCGGGTGAGCAGAAGCCCGGTGAATCCCCACTGGATGGCGGCGACGAACAGGGTCTCGGGCCGCACGTAGCGCGCGAACGCGGCGAAGAGCGCGCACGAGACGAGCGCGGTGCCGGCCAGCACGCCCCCGCCCGGCCCGAGGAGCCGGGCGCCGAGCAGGGTCGTGGCCGCCACCGCGAGCAGCGCGCCCAGCAGGGGAGCCAGGCGGGCCGCCCACTCGGTGAAGCCGAAGAGGCGGAACGACGTCGCGTCGAGCCAGTAGAGCAACGGCGGCTTGTCGAAGTAGCGCACCCCGTTGAGCCGCAGGGTGAGCCAGCTGCCGCCTACGAGCTCCCGCGCGATCTCCGCGTGCTGCCCCTCACCCGGGTCGTCGAACGGCGCGCGGCCGAGCCCCGGCGACAGCAACGCCGCGGCGACGAGCACGCCGATCACGACCGCCAGGCCGGCGCCGCGCCGAGCCGTCACTAGAGCGAGCGGCCGATCTCGTCCAGGATCTGCTTCTCGACCGTGTGGTCGTCGGTCTTGATGTCCTCTTCTTTGTCCACGAAGAGGATCCGCTCTTCCTTGTACACGCGCCGCTCTACGGTCACGGTGGTTCGGCCTCCGTCCCGCCCGGCGATGACGACCCGCAGCCGATGCTTGACCCCCTTGGCGTAGACCCCGTAGTTGTCGCCGTCGAGGCGCCGGGAGTCGGTGCGGATCCAGCCCACCGCTCGATCCTCTTTGTCCACGTCCCAGCCGAGGCTCTTCAGCACCGAGCGAGTCACCGTGAACACGCGGTCGGCGGGGGCGCTGTAGGTGCGGAAGGTGTCCTGGGCGTGGGCCGCGCTGAGCCCGCCGCCCAGCAGCAGCGCGAGCAGGGCCAGCGCGCCCGCGAGGGTCGCGCGCGGGTGGATCGGGAGTCGCTCCGTCATGGGGATTCTTCGCCTCCTCTCGTGTCGAGCCGTCCCGCGCGCAGCCGAAAGGCGCGATCCGCGAGTGCGGCCGCATCGGCACGATGCGTGACCAGGATAACCGAGGTGCCGCGCGCGCGGCACAGCCCGCGCAGCTCGGCCAGGATCACCGCGGCGTGGCCGTCGTCGAGGTTGCCGGTCGGCTCGTCGGCCAGCACGAGCGACGGGGCGTTGAGCACCGCGCGGCAGTACGCCACCCGCTGCTGCTCGCCGCCCGAGAGCTGGGCCGGGTAGTGCCCGCGACGGTGCGCGACGCCCAACCGCTCCATCAGCGCCTCCGCCTCGGGCAGCGCCTCGCGGCGAGACCGCCCGACGTAGCGCGCGGCCAGCAACACGTTGTCGAGCGCGGTGAGCCCGGCGATCAGCAGGCTCGACTGGAACACGTAGCCGATCGAACGCCCGCGCACCGGACACTGAGCGCGGCGCGAGAGCCGGCTCACGCAGGTGTCGTCGAACCAGGTCTCGCCCGCGTCCGGCGGCTCGAGCAGGCCGAGCAGGTTGAGCAGGGTGGACTTGCCGGAGCCGGACGCGCCGGTCACCGCCACGAATTCGCCCGCCTTCACCTCCACGTCGACGCGGTCGAGCACCGGCACCGGCTGGCTGCCCGGCCCGCGGTACGTCTTGGAGAGCCCGACCGCGCGAAGCAGCATCCTCAGGTTCCGCGCCGGATGGCCTCGGCGGGCGACAGGCGCACGATGCGCACGGTGGCGTAGGTCGCGGCCAGCCCGCCCAGCACCGTCGAGAAGACCAGCGCGAAGACGAGCAGGCGCGGCGAGAAGAGGAACAACTGCTGGCCCTGGCGGAGCACGCGCGCATTCACGAGCGCGCCCACCAGCACCGCGAGGCCGATGCCGAGCGCGCCGCCCGAGACGCTCACTCCGAGCGCCTCGCCGAGGATCTCGCGCAGCAGCTGCCGGTCGGTCGCGCCGAGCGCCCGCTTGATGCCGAAATCGCGGATCCGCTCGAACACCGCCGCGGTCACCGTGTTCGACAGCGAGAGCCCGCCGATCACCAGGCCGAGCACCCCGATGCCGAAGAGCAGCGCGGAGAAGAACGCGGTCGACTGACGCAGGAGCCGGCTCAGCTCACCGGGGATCGTCACGTTCAGCCCCGGCACCTCCGCCTGGATGCGCCGGGCGAGTGCGTCGGGATCCACTCCGTCGGCCCAGCTCACCGCCGCGCCGGTGTTGAGGTCCGCCCGGTTCATCGCCCCCGTCCCACCCGCGAACACCTGGACGAGCAGCGGATCGCGCCGCAGCCACAGCTCGCGCGCGTCGTCGAGCGGGACGATCGCGAAGCGATCGGGCGCGGTCAGCGTCTTGTCGAGCACGCCCACCACCTCGAAGCTCCGGCCGCTCAGGTCGAGCCGGCTCCCCGCCCGCAGGCCGCGCGAGGCCGCGAAGTCCGCGCCCACCACCGCCACCCCCCGGTCCCCCGGCCGCAGGAAGCGTCCGGCGCTCACCGGCAGCTCGCGGTACTGGCGATTGGACATCGGCACGCCCGGATCGATCCCGAGGATCAGCTCCTGGGTGAGGGTCAGGAACTGCGAGGTGGTCGGGTTGAGCGGCAGCATCACCTGCGCCTGCACCGTCGCCACTCCGGGCACCTGCCGGATCCGCTCGATCCGGCTCGCGCGCAGCAGGCCGCCCGCGGTGAAGCCGGTGCCCATGCCCATGCCCTCGCCCGCCACCGAGATCTGGCCGAGCACGAAGCGGTCGCCGCCGTCGATGAAGCGGGTGATGCGCTCGGCCATCGCGCCCAGGGCCACCAGGCCCGCGACCCCTACCGCGATGCCCAGCACCGTGAACAGGTAGCCGCGGGGAAGGAGCCGCCCGAGCGTCACCATGTGAAGCGGGATTCGGTCGGGCGACCCTGGCGCCGGCGGACCCAGCGGTTGATGCGGACGATGGTGAAGAAGACCTCGAGCGAGATGCGCATCTTCAACGTCAGGCGGAAGAAGGCGCCCCCCGCGAGGACGCCGGTGACCCCGTCCACCATGCCCGCGAACTCGCGCGGCTTGAGGAACATCTCGGTGAACGAGGGGTCGTAGAAGTGCCGGATGAAGCGCTGGAAGGGCTGCATGCCCTTCCGGATGCGGCGGACGTACCCGCGGAAGCGCCGCGCCTCGAAGCGGTTCTCCCGAAAGGCCTTCAGGATCTCGGCCGACGACCACTCCGCGGACTGGGTCGCGATGTAGACCCCCGACGAGAAGATCGGGTCCAGGAACGCGATCGCGTCTCCCACGCACACGTAGCGGTCGCCGACCGCGGGCTCGGTGCGGTAGGAGAAGTTGGCCGCGCTGTGCACCGGGGTGATGCGCGGCGCGCCGTCGATCGCGTCCCGCACGCCGTGGCAGCGCGCGATCAGCGACTCGTAGAGCTGCTCGAGATCACCCTCGCGGCCCTTCACGGTGCGGGCGTGGAGCACGCAGCCCACGCTGCTGGTGCCGTTGTGGAACGGGATGTACCAGAACCAGCCCGGCTCGAAGGTGAAGATACGGATGTTGCCCACTTCCTTGCCCGGCCAGCGCTTGCCGCCGCGGAAGTGGGCGAACAGGGCGACCTTGCCGAGCCCCTCGATGGGGCGGCGCTCGCCGTGCCGGGAGGCGATGAAGGCGTCGCGGCCGCTCGCGTCCACGAGAAAGCGCGCGCGGATCTCCCGCGGGCCCGCGGCCTCGGTCACGGTGGCGGTGACCCCGTCGGCGTCGAAGGCCACCCGGTCGACGCTGGCGGGCTGCAGCAGCGTCACGTTCGGCTGGCGGGCCGCGTGGTCGAGCAGGATCTTGTCGAAGTCGGCGCGCTGCACCTCGTAGGTGTACGAGGGCCAGGGCCGGCCCTCCCGGAAGAGGAACTGGTAGCCCAGGTCCATGTCCTGATCGTGGAAATACGCCCCGTACTTGACGAGGAATCCGTGCGCCTTGACCTCGTCGAGCACGCCCAGCCGCTCCAGCACCGTCATGTTGGCGGGCAGCAGCGACTCGCCCACGTGGAAGCGCGGGAACGCCTCGCGCTCGGCCAGCGCCACCGTGAGCCCCCCGCGCGCCAGGAAGGTGGCCGCGCTCGAGCCGCCCGGACCGCCGCCCACCACCAGCACGTCGTAGTCGGCCGGTCGCGCCGCTGCGGCCGCGCGGGGCGCCGGCGCTTCCAGGGTGCGGGCCAGGCTCTCCTGCGGATAGAGCCGCCGCGCCGCCGGGGTGAGCCAGTCGACGCCGAAGGCGGCGAGCGCGCGCCGGCTGAGCGCGAGCGCCAGGATCACCGGCGCCGCCGCGGTGGCGAGGCCGGCCATGCGCAGGCCGCGCGCGTGGGCCGAGCGCCAGCCGCGCTCGACGGTGCGGATCGCCCGGTCCGCCACGAAGGTGCCGACCGCCAGCGCCCAGCCGGGCAGATTCGAGCGCTGCGGGGCCGCGAACTGGTACATCTCCCGGTGGCGCGCGCGCAGCCGCGAGGGGCTGAAGATGCCGAGCAGCCAGAGCGCGCCGGCGGTGACCTCGCGGATCCAGCGCCAGACGATGCGGCCGGCGAGGAACGCGCCGACCGCGACGCCGTCGCGCGCGGGCCGGAAGCGACTGCGCCGGTCCTCGAAATGGATCGGCGCGATCGGAACCTCGATCACCGGGAAGCCGCCGGCGGCCGCCCGCAGCAGCATCTCGCTCTCCAGCACGAAGCCTCCGCGGCGCGGGCTCACCGACGACAGCAGCGCGGCGGGATACACGCGGAAGCCGGACTGGGTGTCGGCCACCGCGACTCCGCTCAACCAGTCGATGAAGAAGCCGGCCACCCGGAGCGCGGCGAGGCGCCCGACCGGCATCACCCGCTCCGACCGCTCCGCGAGACCGGCCAGGCGCCCGCCGATGACCAGGCTGCGCGGCTCCTCCACCGCCGCCTTGAGGAGCCGCGGGATGTCGTCGGGATCGTGCTGGCCATCGCCGTCGAGCGTGACCACGCGCTCGACCCCGCGGCGCAGGCCCTCCGAGAAGCCGCGGCGCAGGGCGGCCCCCTTGCCCCGACGCCCGCCCAGCGCGATCACCTCGGCGCCCGCCGCCGCCGCGGCCGCCGCGCTCCTGTCGGTCGAGCCGTCGTCCACGACCAGCACCGGCCCGTGCAGGCGCGCGCGCTCCACGATGTCGCCGACGGTGGCGGCCTCGTTGAAGACCGGGATGACGATCAGCGGTCCGCTCACGCGGCGGCTCCCACCAGCAGCGCGGTCCGGCAACCGCCCCGCGCGATGCCGTGCACCAGCACCGAGCCGCCGCCACGCTCGGCGTCGAGCGCCGCCGCGCCCACGCGGAGGGCGCCGAGCCCGCCGTGCTGTCCGAAGAGCGGCGCCAGCGACCGCGGCGGCATCAGGTCCGCCCGCCCGCCGCCGACATCGCGGGCGAGGAGCGCGCGCTCCCAGTCGTCCACCGCGGGATCGCCGTTGCCCGCTCCGTAGCAGCGCGCGAAGGGCTCGCCGCGGCGCGACTGGAGCAGCCGCGCCACCGGCGAGCCCCGGTCGACGCGGGCCGGGTGCGCGCTGTAGGGCGCGCTGGGAACATTGCCCCACGCCGCCTCGGTGATCTCGGCGATGATGCGCGCGCCGCGGGCCCGCGCGCCCTCCCGCGTCTCCAGTACCAGGAACGTCGCGCCTTCCCCGAGCACCGGCCCGTTGTGGTCGGTGGCGAAGGGCCGGCAGCCCTCCGGCGCCGGTTTCGATGTCGGAGACCGCGTACCCGGGGAAGACCCCGCCCTCATCCGGGGGGACAGCGCACCCATCTCGGACAGGCGCCGGTACACGTCCTCGAACAGCTCGTCGACCCCGCCCGCGACCACCGCCTCCGCCCGGCCGTCGGCCACGAGCCGCGCGCCACGGGCGACGGCCAGGTCGCCGGCCAGCGTCGACTGGTTGAGGGTGATCGACGGCCCCTTGGCGCCGATGGCGATGGCGGCGACGGACGCCATCGTGTTCATCACGGTGTTCGGGAAGATCATCGGGGAGAGGCCGGTGGCGCCGCGGCGCAGGAAGCCCTGGGCGAAGTCGCGACTCGACGTGAAGTCGCCGTGCTCGGTGCCCACGACGATTCCCAGTGCAGGCCCGCCCTCGATCCCCGCGTCGCGCACCGCGAGCAGGCAGGCGCCCAGGGCGAGGCGGCAGATGCGCGACAGCCGGCGCGCCGCGTCCCGGTCCACGAGCGCGGCGACCGTGGCCTCGTCGACCTCGGCGGCGAGCCGGCTCGCCAGGCCGTCCACCGGGAAGGCGCGAATCGGCGCGATCGCGGAGCGGCCGAGGGCCAGCGCACCGGCCAGCGCGTCGCGACCACCCGCGGTGGACGCGTTGACGGTGCCGAGCCCGGTGACGACGACCCTATGGCCGTTCATGGGCCGATGGCCGTTCACGGGCGGGTGAAGACCAGGCTCACGTTCTGGCCCCCGAAGCCGAAGGAGTTCGACAGCGCGGCCGAGATCTCGGCCGGACGCGCGGTACCCGGCAGGCAGTCGAACGGCACCTCCGGGTCGACGTGCTCGAGGTTCGCGGTCGGCGGGAGCAGCCCGTGCTGCAGGGCCAGGACCGTGGCCGCGGCCTCCACGCTGCCCGCCGCGGCCATGGTGTGGCCGACCAGCGACTTGGTGGAGCTCACCAGCACGCTACCCTCGCCGAAGACGTGGCGGAGGGCCAGTGCCTCGGCGCGGTCGTTCTGCGGGGTGCCGGTGCCGTGGGCGTTGACGTAGCCGACCGCGGCCGGAGCGAGGTCGCCGTCGGTCAGCGCCATCTGCATCGCGCGGATCATCCCCTCGCCTTCCGGGTGGGGCGCGGTGACGTGGTGGGCGTCGGTGGTCATGCCGTAGCCGGCGAGGCGTGCGTGGGGCCGCCCGCCCCGAGCCCGGCAGCGCTCGGCGTCTTCGAGAACGAGGAAGGCGGCGGCTTCCCCGATCGACATGCCGCGGCGGTCTCGATCGAAGGGTCGGCACGGGCCAGGATCGAGGAGCTTCAAGGCGTTGAAGCCCATGAAGCAGATGCGGGTCAGCGCGTCCACGCCGCCGACCACCGCGGTCGCGACCACGCCCTGGCGGATCAGGTCCGCCCCGAGGGCGATGGAGGCGCCGCCGGACGCGCAGGCCATCACCACCGTCTCCTTCGGCCCGGTCAGTCCGAGCCGCCAGCCGAGGGTCTCGGCGTGGGAGAAAGGCAGGATCGAGCGCAGGGCGCGGATGCCGCGGGCCGGTCGCCCGCGCGTCTCGCCCCAGTACCAGTCCTCACCCTCGAGCATGCCCCCGCCGACCGCGCCGACGATCAGGGCGGCCTCGCGCGCCCGGGCGGCGGGCAGCCCCGCGTCGGCGAGCGCCTCGCGGGCCGCGGCCAGCGCGATGCGGTCGGCGCGCGAGCGGCGGCGCGAGACGCCGAGGGCGCCCATCACCTCGGCCGGGATCTCGGCCGCGATGCGAGAGCGGAAGCCCTCGGTGTCGATGAGGCTGATCGGCTTGATGGCGCACGTGCCGGCGGCCAGTCCGGTCCAGAAGCTCTTCGTCCCGGCCCCGTACGGGCTCACGACGCCGAGCCCGCTGACCACGACGTCCGGACGCCCGCCGCCGGGTCGGCTCATGGCGGGCCGGGCGCTCAGACCTGCCCGGTCTTGGCCAGGATGAAACGGGACAGCGAGTCCAGCGAGAGGAACTCGTCCGTGAGGTCGTGGCCCTCGTCGATCACGATGCCGAAGCGCTCCTCGATGGCCACCGAGAGCTCGATGAAGTCGAGTGAGTCCAGGCCCAGCGAGCCGTCGACGCCCTTGGGCAGGGTCGTCTCCAGAGTCATCTCGGCGGCCCGTCGGGGATCGAACTTCAGCCGCTCGACGACGAGCCCCTTGAGCTCGTCCAGGACTTCCTTCTGCGTCATCAGAACGACCTCCCGGTCACGCCGCGCTGTCGCCCGCGTGGGATCGCACCCTGCTCCACCGGAGCCGCGCCTCCTCGCCCCGCCAGCGCCCGGACAGCTCGAGCGGCCCATTCGCCGACCGACCCAGCCACTCGCCGAGGTCGGCGACCGGAGCCGCCGCGAATCGCTCGCCCCCGCCGGCGCGGCTCGATCCGCGCACGACGCGCGAGGACTGAAACGACAGATCGCCCGCGCCTGGCTCGAGCCAGAGACACCCGGCGGTCTCCACGAGCGGCCACCTATGGTACCGGCGCCGCGTCGTGTAGAGATCCGCGCACTCCTCGAATATTTCGACTACCAGTACCAGCGCCCGGTCGCAGGTCCCCGTCTCCAGGAGCCGCGCCGCCTGCTCGATCGCCCGCAGCGTCGCGGGCGCGCCTCCGATCAGGATGCCGTAGGGACCGGTCACGCCGAACTCGATGGCGACCTCGGCCGGCACCACCGCGGGAGCCGTGTAGGCGAAATGCACCACACCCCCGCGCCGCTCGATGAACTGGCGGTTGGAGGCGCCGTAGGCGGCGGCGGTCACGTACAGGAGCGCCGTCCGCTCCCCCGCGATCGCCTCGCGGGTGGCTTTCCCATCTTCAAGCATCGCGTCCACGGCCGCAAGAGCCAGCAGGCACTCCCGGGTCGCTCGGCGGAAGCGATCGCCGGGACGATCGGGACGCTCGAGCGTGAGCACGGAGGCCCCTTCCCCCGGGGTCGGCCCGCCGGTCAGCAAGCCCAGCCCGCGCACCTCGGGCGCGCGCATCAGGCCCCCTCCAGGATCAGGGCTCCGTTGCAGCCCCCGAACCCCATCGAGGTACTCAGCATGATGCGCGGGCGCGCCGGGCGGGCCCGCCCCGGCACGTAGTCGAGATCGCACTCCGGGTCCGCCTCCTCCAGGTTCAGCGTGGGGGGAATGAGCCCGCGCTGCGCAGACAGCAGGCACATGAACGCCTCGAGGGCCGCCGCCGCGCCCATGGTGTGGCCGAGGCTGCCCTTGATGGAGTTGACCGGCACCTCGTACGCCCGCGGGCCGAGCGCGCGCTTGAGCGCGGCGGTCTCGATCCGATCGTTGAGCGGGGTCGCGGTGCCGTGGGCGCTCACGAAGTCCACGTCCCCGGGCGTGAGTCGCGCGTCGGCGAGCGCGGCGCGGATGGCCCGCTCGAGACCCCGACCCTCGGGCTCGGGGGCCGCGATGTGGAAGCCGTCGCTGGCGCTGCCGTAGCCGCGCAGCGTGCCGAGCCGGGCGCCGGTGACGTCGCGCTCGCGCATGAGCAGGCCGAGAGCCCCCGCCTCGCCCAGCAGGAGGCCGCCGCGGCGGCGGTCGAAGGGCCGCACCGCGTCGCGGGAGAGCGAGCGGAGCGCGTTGAAGCCGCGCAGCACGAACCGGCAGAGGGCGTCGTAGCCACCCGCGACCACCGCGTCGGCCTCCCCGCTGCGGAGGAGATCGGCGCCCACCGCCAGCGCGGTGGCGCCGGAAGCGCACGCGGTCGAGACCGTGACCACCGGGCCGCGCGCGCCGAGCCAGCGCGCGAGCTCCCAGGCCGGCGCGTCGTAGAGCGCGTCGCGCAGGCGCCGGCGGCCCCGGTCGCCGCCGAGCGCCTTCTCGCCCTCCTCGACGCCGCCGAGCGCGGTGCCCACCACCACCGCCACCCGGGTGGGATCGAGCGGCAGCGGGCGGAACGCGGCCTGCGCGCAGAGATCGTCGGCGGCCGCGATCAGGAGCCGGGTCGCCCGGCAGTCCGGCACCCCGCGCCAGTTCTTGATGCGGCCGATCTTCTTGATCTCGCCGCCGCGCTGCACCCGCAGGTCGGCCACCTCCAACCGCTCGATCTGCGAGATCCCCGAGGCGCCGGTGACCAGCGCGGACCAGAAGGCCTCGAGATCCTGCCCGATCGGCGTGACGACGCCGGCCGCCACGATCGCGACGCGCTCAGGCGTGGTCACCGGGCGGGTTCCAGGCATCGAAGAAGTTGAACCACTGGGTGGGGTACGCGCTGATCACCCGCTCGAGCGCGCCCACCACCGTGCCCAGCGAGGCCAGCTCCTCGCCGGGCTTCACCCAGATCGGTGGATCGATCTCGAGCCGGTAGCGACCGTCCGGCGTCATCGCGCAGAAGGCCGTGATCACCGCCGCGCCCGCCGCGCGTGCCAGCACGAAGGGCCCGAGCGGGAACGCGGCGGGCTCGCCGAAGAACGGCACGATCGCGTCGCCGCGCCCGCCGGTGGGCCGGTCCGCCTGCATCGCCACCATCTCGGCGCGCCGGAGCGCCGCGAGGAGGCCGAGGGTGGAGGTGGCGTGGTGGCGCGTCACGAATCGGAGCTGCGGGCTGTCCAGACGCAGGTAGCGCTCGAGGGCCCGATCCTGCTCGGCGGAGAGCACGACGTGGGCGGTGCGGCCGCCCCGCGATGAGAGCAGCCGCCCCGCGAGCTCCCAGTTGCCGAGATGGGCGGTGAGCAGGACCACGCCCCGGCCGGCCGCGAGGGCGGCGTCGAGATGGTGCTCGCCGTCGGCGCCCGCGACGTACGCGCGCAGGTCCGCGCCGGGCCGCCGGTTGAGCGTGAGCAGATCGGCGAAGAACGCGCCGAAGTTGGCGAAGGTCTGAGACACGTGCGTGTCTATCATACTCGCGGGCATACTCGCGGGCACGCGCGCGGGCACGCGCGCGGGAGTGCCCGCGAGCACGCGCGCGAGATTGGAGCGCACCGCCCGCCGCTCCGCGGGCATCGCGCGGGCGAGCAGCCGCCCGAGCCCGCGCGCGAGCGTCAGCCGCAGCGGGCGCGGCAACGCGGAGGCCGCCGCGCTGGCCAGACGGTAGTAGGCGAGACGGTTCAGCCCGTGCGAGTACCAGTCGGGAGGCGCCGCGGACCCGTTCGGCTTCCGGGCGTCTCCGGCTCCTGGCGCGCGATCGGGCGGGGCCATGGAGCTAGAGTAGCGCCCAGTAGTACATGCGGAAGGCCCGAATCGGGCCGGTGTTCGTGTCGTAGAGCCGGCTGGCCACGAACCGCCGCTCCGTCCGGTCGAACGTGACCCGGCCGGGCTCCTGCGGATCGTTGGGGTCGTACACGGTGAATTCGACGTTGCCGGACGGGTCGAGGGCGTAGGAATAGGCGACCACGGTGTGGTTCAGCTCCCAGATCGGGAAATTCGTCACGAGGAGCTGGACCGGCCGGCCCGCGCCGAGCTCGGTGAGGGTCTCGCGGGCGACCCGCTCCTGCTGCCAGTGCGGGAACGGGAAGACCACGCGCCAGTTGGTCCAGTGCACGAGCGTCCAGAAGCGGCCTCCGAGGCCGGTCTTCACCGCCGCCTCCTGGTCCCGCGAGAACTCGTTGAGCGAGGCGTAACCCGGGATCACCACTCGGTCGTCCGCGGGCAGCGGGTCGTCCCACGGAGCGTGCGAGACCACCTCGTGCACGCGCGCGCTGTATTCGGGGGCGGCGACGCGGGGCGCGGCGGGATCGAAGCGGGCGAAACGCTGGAACTGGGTCACCCCTCGCGCCATCACGAAGCAATAGTTGGCGTAGAGGTCGGGCTTGCCCGGATTCTTGCTGCGGCTCTCGTTCGGAAACGCGAAGGTGTCGACGCCGAACCGGAGGAGCGCGGGGGGCGCGGGCTGGCGCACCGCCACGTCCATCGGCGCGAGCGACGCGCAGCCGGACACCGCCACGGCCAGAAGAATGAGTCGAGCCGACGCCCGCATCACGCGTCGACCAGTGTACCCCACTCAGCCCTGGATCGAATAGCCTCCGTCCACCGGGATCGCGGTGCCGGTGACGAAATCGGACGCGGGCCCGCCGAGGAACACCGCGATGCCGGATAGATCGTCCGGCACGCCCCAGCGGGCCGCGGGCGTCCGGGCCAGCACGCGATCGTGGAGGCCTTGCACCTCGCGTCGGGCGTTGGTGGTCAGCTCGGTGTCGATCCATCCGGGCAGCACCGCGTTGACCTGGATGTTGTCGCGCGCCCACGCGGCCGCGGTGGCTCGGGTGAGCTGCACGATGCCACCCTTGGACGCGGCGTAGGCGGGGGCGAACGACGTGCCGAAGATCGACATCATCGAGCCGATGTTGATGATCTTGCCGCCGCCGGTCTTCTTCATGATCGGGTATACCGCGCGGCTCGCCAGGAACGCGCTGGTGAGGTTGGTGTCGAGCACCTGGCGCCATTCCGCGAGGGTCAGCTCGTGCACCGGCTTGCGGATGTTCATGCCCGCGTTGTTGATCAGCACGTCCAGACGGCCGAAGCGCTCGACGGTACGGCTGATCAGCGCGTTCACCGCGGTCTCGTCGGCGACGTCGGCCTCGATGGCCACCGCGGACGTGCCCAGCTTCTCGAGCTCGGCGACCGCGCGCCGGCTCTTCTCCGCGTTGCGCCCGCACACCACGATGGCCGCCCCCGCGCCCGCGAGGCCGCGCGCCATGCCGAGGCCGATGCCCCCGTTGCCGCCGGTCACCACCGCCACCCGCCCCTTGAGCTCTCCGTCCGCCACGGCTCGCCTCCTCGTGAGCATCTCGCGCCCGCCCCGGCGCGAGTTCGATGTCGCGTGGCGGAAGTCTACCCGGGATGAACGGTCGACGAAAGACCGTCGGGCCGCCGCTCCGGAGACTCAGCGCCGCGCGTGCAGGAACTCGCGCCAGGCCAGCCGGTGCTCGCGGAGCAGGAAGCCGATCATCACCACGGAGGCGAGCAGGTTGCCCGCGACGATCGTCCACCACGGCACCGCCTCGAGCAGCCACTCGGCGAGGATCGTCACCAGCGCCGCGAAGAAGACCTCGAAGCAGCAGTAGAGCATGACGACCGCGAAGAGCACGCGCGGCTCGCGATCGGCCAGAGCCAGGAGGCCCGCGGTCAAGAGCCCGAACGCGATGAACGCGGCGCCGTGCACCACCGTGTACTGCAGCACGAGTGGCGCCGAGACCACCAGCGCGTTCGGGTCGCGCAGGCCGTGGAAGAGCGCGCCGCCCAGGAGCGCCGGGGTGCGGAACGGAGCGCCGGTGGCCGCGTCGTAGGCCAGGAACCACACCGCCACCGCGGCCGCGCCCAGAAGCCCGGCCCAGATGCCCTCGCGCACCGCGCGGGTCCACAGCGGGCCCAGCAGCGCGCGCCCGAGGGCGCGCTGGCCGACGATCAGGTACGTGAGCATCCCGAAGGCGGCGAGCGCGTTGGCCACCAGGATCGTCCACCACTGCACTTCGTCGAGCACCGGATGGGCGAGCCAGGTGACCACCGCCAGGAAGAAGATCTCGAAGCACATCACCGCGATGAAGAGCATCAGCACGCGGCTCGGCTCGCGCTGCGCCGAGACGATCAGGTAGGCGATGAGCACGCCGACCATCGCGAACACCACCCCGTGGAGCACGGTGTACGGCAGGACCAGGGCGGCCACCGTCGGCACGGCCGCGGGATCCTTCACGCCCTCGAAGGTCGCCGCGCCCAGGAGCGCGGGAGTGCGGAACGGCCGGCCGCTCGCCGCGTCGTAGATGAGGAACCACACGGCGACCACCGCGGCCCCGATGAGGCCGGCGATGACGCCTTCACGGAGATAACGGGGATGGGAGGCCATGGGACCCTCCTTCCGAACGCGATCCGGTCAGACGGCTTGATCCCAGGCGTACCACCATCCCTCGGGCTCGGCAAGCCGGCGCGGCGGGGGATCGTCAGGCGCGGGCCACGGTCTCCAGCAGCGCAGGACCGTACAGGCCGACGCGCCAGTCTCGCACGCCGTCCACCAGCCGGAGCGCGGCGAGATCGGAGGGCGGCGCCGCCGCGAGCCGGTCGATCAACCGCTGGGGAAAGAGCACTCCCGGATCGAGGCCGATCTCCTTGGACGCCTTCGCCCGCCAGGCCCGGAGCGCCTCGGCCCGGCGTCGAACCGCGGCCGGGGCGTGGGGGCGCGGCATCGGACGGTACGCGGGCAGCTCCGCGTCCGGCAGGGCCAGGCCTCGCGCCACCGCCTCGAGCATGGCCGTGCCCGCGCGACGCACCACCGGGGGTGTGCAACCGGGCACCGAGAGGATGGCCGCCGCGTCCTCGGGCAATCGCTTGGCCAGCGCCACCAGGCTCTCGTTGCCCACGATCATGAAGGGCGGCCGGTCGAGACGGAGCGCCAGCGCCTCCCGCATCGCGTACAACTCGCGCAGGACCGCGAGGCCGCGCCCGTCCAGCTCCCGCGCGCCCTTGATCTTCATGTAGGCATCGGGATCGACCGGCTTCTCGGGCACCACCAGGGCGGCCAGCCCCGCGCACTCCTCCTCCACCCACTGCTCGCGCCCCATCGCGCGCAGCGCCTCCAGCAGCCGCTCGCGCAGCGGGATCAGGTGCAGCACGTCGTCGAGCGCGTAGGCCTCTTGCGCCGGGGTCAGGGGGCGCCGCGACCAGTCGTCCTTCTGGCGCGACTTGACCGCGGTCACGCCCAGGTACTGCGTCAGCAACCCCTCGAGCCCGAGCGAGGTCCCACCCAGGAAGCGGGCCGCCACCGCGGTGTCGAAGAGCGAGGTCACCGTGACGCCGTACAGGCGCTTGAGATAGGCCAGGTCGTTGTCGGCCGCGTGCAGCACCTTGAGGGTGCCGGGGTCGGCCAGCACCGCGCGGAGCGGCGAGAGGTCGCGCACCGCGAGCGGATCCACCAGGTGACCGCGCCCGCGCTCGTCGGCGAGCTGCACGAGGCAGAGCTTGCCCGGGTAGTGATGCAGGCTATCGGCCTCGGTGTCGATGGCCAGCGCGCGCGTGCCGGCCAGTTCGCCGGCCAGGGCGCGCAGATCGTCGGGGGTCTGGATCCACAGGGGAAGGGGCATGACGCGCTCGGTTATACTACACCGTCGGCGGCACCCCTTTTCCAGGAGGAGCACATGCAGATCGCGGGATCGACGACGGTCATCACCGGCGGCGCCTCGGGCCTCGGCCGGGCCACCGCGGAGCGCCTGCACGGGGTCGGGGGCAAGGTGGTGCTCCTGGACCTCGCCAAGTCGCCGGGGACCCAGGTCGCCTCGACGCTGGGGGACCGCGCGCTCTTCGCGCCCGCCGACGTCACCAGCCCGGAGGAGGTGGGCGCGGCGATGGAGGCGGCGGTCGCGCGGTTCGGCGCGGTCCACGCGCTGATCAACTGCGCGGGCATCGGCACCGCCGAGAAGACCTTCGGCAAGCGCGGGCCCGCCGACCTGGGCGCCTTCGCGCGGACCATCCAGATCAACCTCATCGGCACCTTCAACTGCATCCGGCTCGCCGCGGCGCAGATGGCCAAGAACCCGCCCAACGACGAAGGCGAGCGGGGCGTGGTGATCAACACCGCGTCGGTCGCGGCCTTCGACGGCCAGATCGGCCAGGCCGCGTACTCGGCCTCCAAGGGCGGCGTGGTGGGCATGACCCTGCCGATCGCGCGCGACCTCGCGGAGCTGGGCATCCGGGTGTGCACGATCGCCCCCGGCATCTTCGAGACTCCGATGCTGGCCGGGCTGCCCGAGGCGGCGCGCCTCTCCCTCGGCAAGCAGGTGCCCTTCCCGCCCCGGCTCGGACGGCCCGCGGAGTACGCGGCGCTGGCCGCGCACATCATCGAGAACCCCATGCTCAATGCGGAGACGATCCGGCTCGACGGGGCCATCCGCATGCAGCCCCGCTAGACAGGAGCGACCATGTACCATCCCACGATCTTCCTGGATCCGCAGTTCACCTCGGGCGTGATGGCCGGCTGGATCCTGACCTTCGTCGGCGTCGGGGCCCTGCTGCTGGCCGCGCTCTGGTTCTCCTGCGCGGGCGAGTGGCGCGGGTCCACCACCGGCCGGCCCGCCACGTTCCGGGCCCTGGTCGGCCTCGGGATCCTCTGCTGGGCGGGCGGGCTGCTGTGGCAGTTCGTCGGCTATTTCAAGACCGGCACTCTCGGCTGGTGAGGCGCTAGCCGGCGAGGCACTCCCGGACCTTGGCCATCAGCACATCGGGCGTGAAGGGCTTCTGTAGCCACCCGGTCCAGCCCTCGGCGCCGCCGGCCGAGCGATCCGCACTCTCCGGGTAACCGGACATGCACAGCACGCGCAGGCCGGGACGGCTCGCGCGCAGTCTTCGCGCAAGCTCCGGCCCGCTCACGCGCGGCATGATCACGTCGGTGATCAGCAGGTCGATCGGGCTGGGGTGCGTCGCGCCGAGGCGGACGGCGTCTTCGGGATCCGTGGCCTCCAGCACCGTGTAGCCGTTCATCTCGAGGACGTCACGGGCGAGCGCCCGCACCTCTTCCTCGTCTTCGACCACCAGCACCGTCACGGCTCGGGTCGTCGACACTTACCGTGACCATGCACGGATGACCGCGCGCCCGTCTATTCGTAGAGGTACGTATTTCCGCGCGGCTCAGCCGTCGATGGTGAGGATGCCGCGGCCGACCGCGTAGCGCACCAGATCGCTCTGCCCCCGCAGGCCGAGCTTGCGCATGAGGTTCGCCCGATGGACCTCGACGGTGCGCGGACTGATGTTGAGGCGCCCGCCGATCTGCGCGCTCGTCTGTCCTTCCGCGGCCAGGTGCAACACCTCGCGCTCCCGCTGGGTGAGCGTGCGGTAGAGGTCGAGCCCGGTCGGGATCGCGCGCTGCGCGTAGGCCTCGACCATCGCCTCGGAGAGCGGCGGGCTCAGGTGCCGCGCCCCCTCGGCCACCGCGCGGATGGCCCGCACCAGCTCCGCTGCGCTCGAGCCCTTGAGCACGTAGCCGGCGGCGCCGCTCTGCATCGCCTCCACCACGTAGGCGGGGTTGGCGTGCATCGACAGCACGAGCGCGCGGGTCTTCGGCGAGACGCGCAACGCGCGCCGCACGATGTCGGGGGCGTTGAGCCCGGGCATCACGAAGTCCACCACGAGGATGTCGGGCTCGAGACGCTCGACGAGATCCGCCACCTCGAGCCCGCTGGCGGCCTCCCCCACCACCGTAAAGTCCGGCTCGGTGTCCAGCAGCGCGCGCAGTCCCTGGCGGACGACGTGGTGATCCTCGGCGAGCACGATGCTGATCGGCTTCATTCGCCCGCCCGACGCAGAGAGCCGTTGACCGGCACCTCCGCGGTGAGTCGCACGCCGCGTCCCGGCTCGGCCTCCACCGTGAGCTGGCCGTTGAGCAGCGCGGCCCGCTCGCGCAGGCCGGTGAGCCCGCCACCCCGGCCGGCCCCGAGCACGGCCCCGGGGTCGAACCCCTGCCCGTGGTCCTCGACCTGCGCGCCCAGCACCTCGTCGGTGGCCCAGAGCCGCACGGTCACCTCTTCCACCTGGCCGTGGCGCGCCACGTTGGTGAGGGCCTCCTGCACGATGCGGTAGAGACCGGTCTCGGTCTCGGGGCCGAAACGCCGGTCGAGGCCGCTGTGCTCCAGGTTGACCCGGATCTTGGTCTGGCTCGTGTACCGCTCGATGTGGCCGAGCAATGCGGGCAGGAGGCCCAGGTCGTCGAGGATGCTCGGGCGCAGATCGAGGGACAGCGAGCGGATGCGGTCGAGCAGCTCCTCCACCAGGGCCCGTGCCTGCTCGAGCCGCTCGCGCACCGGCGGCGGCGGCTCGGACACGTCCAGTGTGAGCCTGAGCCCGGTGAGGAGCTGGCCGATCTCGTCGTGGAGCTCGCGGGCGAGATGCCGGCGCTCCGCCTCCTGCACCTCCATCAGCCGCCCGGAGAGCCGCTGCAGACGGCTGAACATCGACGCGTTCTGGATCGCGATGGCCGCGTGATCGGCCAGACGGACGAGGATCGCCTCGTCCCGGTCCGTGAACGCGCGGCCGGTCCGGTTCTCGGTGAAGAGCAGCCCCTCGACCTGTCCCCCGATCCAGATCGGCACGACCAGCGTGGCGACGACGCCTTCGCGGGCGACCGCCTCCGCGTAGGCCGTGCTCACCCGCGGATCGTCGTGCCGGTTCGCGGTCCGGAACGGCCGTCCGGTGTCCCAGGCGATGCCTCCGGCACCCTTGCCGCGCTCGAGGTGCGGCGCCTCGTCGGGAGCGCTCAGGCCCACGCCGTAGCGGACGAACATGGTGTTGGACTCACGGTCGCGCAGCACCACGTGGGCGATGTCGCTGCCGCACAGCTCGCGCGCCGCCGCCGCCACGTGGCGCAGGACCGAGTCGACATCGAGGGTCGCGCTGATCGTGCGCACGAGGCCGGCGAGCGTCTCGGCCTCCACGCGCCGCCGCTCAGCCTCGTCGAAGAGCCGCGCGTTCTCGAGCGCCACCGCGGCCTGGTCCGCGAAGGCCTGCGTCAGCCGCACGTCCTCGGCGCCGAAGATCCGGCCCGCCACGTCCGCCAGCGACAGCCCGCCGATCACCTGGCCCTTCACGATCAACGGCACCGCCAGCACCGTGCGGCCGGGCGAAACCTCGATGAAGGCGCGCACCTCGGGTGCGAAGCGGATCCGCGGGTCGTTGAGCACGTCGTTCGAGACCACCGCGCGTCGCTCCGCCACCGCGAGGCCGACCGCACCGGTTCCGCGCGGATGGCGCAGCGGGCGGTCGGCGACGTGCGTGCGTCCCGAGCACGCGGTCTCCACCAGCAAGCCGGAATCGCCGTCCAGACGGTAGAGCGACGACGTCAGCACGCCGACCAGCTCGCGCACGCTGTCCACGACGCGCTGGGCCACCCCGCCCGGGTGAAGGGATTGGGCGAGGGTCTGGCCGACGCCACCCAGGGCCTCGGTCTCGCGGCGCCGCCGCTCGGCATCGTCGAAGAGTCGCGCGTTCTCCAGCGCCACCGCCGCCTGGTCCGCGAACGTCTGCGCCAGGTGCAGGTCCTCGTCGGTGAAGGTGCGGCCGAGGCAATCGCCGACCGAGATGCCGCCGACCACGTGGCCCTTCACCACCAGCGGCAGCGAGAGCACCGACGGACAGAGGCCCTGCCCGCGCCGCACGCCGGGGGTGGACACCACCCGGGAGTCCGCGAGGAAGTCCGGGGTGAAGACCGGCTGCCGCCGGTTCACCGCCAGCCCCACCACGCCGTGGCCGGCCGGGATCACCGAGCCGGGCGCCAGGAAGCGCTCGGCCTCACCCGACATGCCGATCACCTCGAGGTCGCCCGGCCCCGGCAGGAGCCGATAGAGCACGGCCGCGCGCACCCGGAGCGCGCGCAGGACCACGTCGGCGATGCGCTGGCCGAGGGCGCCCACGTCGAAGGTCTCGGAGAGGAAGCGCCAGACCTCTGCGAGCGCCTCCGCGGTCCGGCGGCGCGTCTCGCTCTGGGCGAAGAGCCGGGCGTTGCCGATCGCGACCGCGGCGTGGCTCGCCAGGACGTCCACGATTGCGCGCTCCTCCGGGGTGGGCGGCGCGGATTCGGCCAAGGCCAGGCTCAGCACGCCCATCACTTCCCCGCCCGCGGTGATCGGGACGCCGTAGTAGACCTTGAGGCCGAGCCCCTGCCGCCAGACGCCGGAGACCAGGCGGGGATCGCCGTGCACGTCCGGCAGGAACATCGGCTCTCCGCTCTGCACGACGGCGTGGGTGATCCCGAGCCCGAACGGGATGATCGGAGCGAGCCCGTGGATGTCGGCGCCTCCCTGCGCGGCCAACCGGTAGCCGCCGGCTTCCAGATCGCAGAGCCGCACCACGCAACCCGCGCCGGGACGCAGCGAGAGCACCGCGTCGACCACCTGACTCAGGACCGTGTCGACGTCGAGCGCGCTCGCGACGGAGCGGGCGAGATTCGCGACCTGACGGAGACGGTCGAGCGAAACGTCGGCCATTGCGACGTCGGACCCCCTCAACTGGAATGGGACCTACCGGCAGGACTCGGACGTTAGCGGCCCGCGGTGGCGGTGTCAAGCCGGGGGAAGCGGCCGAGACCGAGACCCGAGATGTCGAGGCGAGGAAGAGCCCCTAGACGGCACCGCCTTCTCCACCGCGGTCTCGAGCTGGCTCCAGTCCACGTGCGGCTCGTACTCGGTGGCCTCGCCGATGGCGCCCGGGCTCATCAGCACCGCGCCCTGCTCGCTGCGGCAGTAGAAGCCGCTGCCGCAATCGGTGACGAGCGGCAGCGGATGCCGGATCCCGTCGGGCGCCGCGGCGAGCCAGATGGTAGGCGATGCTGGTCCCGATGGCGCCCGCCCCGACGATCACCACGTCGGCGGCGCGCGGCAGCGACTCGGCCATGGTGCGGGGCTAGCTCAGTACAGCCCCTTGCGGAGACGATCCTCCATGTCCCGCTCGTACTCCTCGGCGCTGCACTGACCGGCGGGCTTGGCGTCGATCTGCTCCCACAGCACGCGCGCCATCGACGGCAGCCCCGCCACGTCCGGCCAGCGCTCCCGCTCCCAGAGGCCGGAGCGCTTGAAGGCCTTGGCACAGTGGAGGAAGCACTCCTCCACCTCGACGCCGATGGCCACCTTCGGGCGTTTGCCCTGCACCTCGAGCCGGGCCAGGATCTCGCCGTCGCGGATCACGCGGGCCCAGCCGTTGACGCGCAGGGTATCCTCGCGACCCGGGATCAGGAAGATCATCCCGATGTGCGGGTTCTCGATGATGTTGGTGAGGCCGTCGATGCGATTGTTGCCGAGCCGGTCGGGGATCACCAGGTGGGTGTCGTCGAGCACCAGCACGAAGCCGGGGGCGTCGCCCTTGGGCGAGACGTCGCAGCGGCCCGCCGCGTTGGCGGTAGCGAGCAGCACGAAGGGCGCGCTCGCGATGAAGGCGCGCGAGTGGACGTCGAGACGCGGGCGCTCCTTGAGCAGCGCGCGCTCCCCCGGGGCGCCGAAGATGGCCCGCAGCTCGGCCTGCGAGGTGACGATGTCCTTGAACATGGGTGCCGGCCCTCCTGTGCGCGCTATCCGCGCGTGAGCGGCTTGTAGCGGATGCGGTGTGGCGTGTCGGCGGCCGCGCCCAGGCGCTTGTGGCGGTCGGCCTCGTAGTCCTCGTAGTTGCCCTCGAACCAGACGGTCCGGCTGTCGCCCTCGAAGGCCAGCATGTGGGTGGCGACGCGGTTGAGAAACCACCGGTCGTGGCTGATCACCACCGCGCAGCCCGCGAACGCGAGCAGCGCGTCTTCCAGCGCGCGCAGGGTGTCCACGTCGAGGTCGTTGGTGGGCTCGTCGAGCAGCAGGAGGTTGCCGCCGCTCTTGAGCATGGTGGCGAGGTGCACGCGGTTCCGCTCGCCCCCCGAGAGATCGCCCACCCGCTTCTGCTGGTCCGAGCCCTTGAAGTTGAACGAGGCCACGTAGGCCCGGGAGGCCAGCTGGCGCGTGCCGAGCTGCAGCTGCTCGGCGCCGCCCGAGATCGCCTGCCAGACGTTGTGGCTCGGCTCCAACGCGTCGCGGCTCTGGTCCACGTAGGCGAGGCGCACGCTCTCGCCCACCTGCAGCGTGCCGCGATCGGGCTTCTCCTGTCCGGTGATCATACGGAAGAGCGTGGTCTTGCCCGCGCCGTTGGGGCCGATGACGCCCACGATGCCGCCGCGCGGCAGGCTGAACGAGAGATCCTCGATCAACAGGCGGTCGCCGTAGCCCTTGACGAGGTGCTCGGTCTGCACCACCAGGTCACCCAGGCGCGGGGGGGTCGGGATGATGATCTCGGCCTGACCCTCGCGGTCCCGCCCGCCCTCCGCGAGCAATTCCTCGTACGCCTGCAGCCGGGACTTGGACTTGGCCTGCCGGGCGCGCGGGGACATCCGCACCCACTCGAGCTCCCGCTCGAGGGTGCGCTGCCGCGCGGTCTCCTGCTTCTCCTCGATGGCGAGGCGCTGCCTCTTCTGGTCGAGCCAGGAGGAGTAGTTGCCCTCCCACGGGATGCCGGCCCCGCGGTCGAGCTCGAGGATCCAGCCGGCCACGTTGTCGAGGAAGTAACGGTCATGAGTGATCGCCACCACCGTGCCCGGGTACTCCTTCAGGAAGCGCTCGAGCCACGCCACGCTCTCGGCGTCCAGGTGATTGGTCGGCTCGTCGAGCAGCAGCAGGTCGGGCTTCTGGAGGAGGAGCCGGCAGAGGGCCACGCGCCGCACTTCGCCGCCCGACAGCGTGGCCACCTCCGTGTCCCCCGGCGGACAGCGCAGCGCGTCCATCGCGATCTCCACCGTCCGGTCGAGATCCCAGCCGTTGACCGCCTCGATCGCGTCCTGGACGCGCGCCTGTTCGGCCAGCACCTTTTCCATCTCGTCGTCGTCGAGGGGCTCCCCGAGCTTGGCGTTGATCTCGTCGAAGCGCGTGAGCAGCGCGCGAACCTCCGACACCCCGTCCTCGACGTTGCCCCGCACGTCCTTCGTGGAATCGAGCTGCGGCTCCTGCGGGAGGTGCCCGACCCGCACCCCGTCGGCCGGCCAGGCCTCGCCGAGGAACTCCCGGTCCACCCCGGCCATGATGCGCAAGAGCGTGCTCTTGCCCGCGCCGTTGCCCCCGATGACGCCGATCTTGGCCCCGGGGAAGAACGACAACCAGATGCCCTTCAAGATCTCCCGCTTGGGCGGGACGATCTTGCGCAGGTCCTTCATGACGTAGATGAATTGGTGCGCCATAGGCTGCCGATTATACCGGCGAAGTGCCGTTTAGGATTGACAAAAGCACCACCCGCCCCTATAAGTACCAACCGTGACGCCGGCCGCGGAAGCCGACCTTCTGTCCGTCCGAAACATCTCGATGCGCTTCGGGGGTATCGTGGCCCTCGACGATGTCTCCTTCGCCATGGCGGCGGGCCACATCGTCGGGCTCATCGGTCCGAACGGAGCGGGCAAGACCACGCTCTTCAACTGCGTGAGCCGCCTCTACACGCCGAACGCGGGAGATCTCGTCTTCGAGGGCCGCTCCATCATCCGCGACACCCCGCACCACGTGGCGGCCCTCGGCATCGGCCGGACGTTCCAGAACCTGGCTCTCTTCCCGACCATGACCGTGCTGCAGAACGTGATGGTGGGGGTGCACGCGCGCACCCGCAGCGACTTCCTGAGCAACGCGCTCCGGCTGCCATGGGTCGTCCGCGAAGAGCGGATGATACGTGAGACCGCGTTGGAAGTCATCGCCTTCCTCGATCTCGACGGGGTCGCCGCGCATCCCGCCGCCGGCCTGCCGTTCGGTACCCTCAAGCGCGTCGAGCTGGCGCGCGCGCTCGCGGGTCAGCCCAAGCTGCTGCTCGTGGACGAGCCGGCGGGTGGCCTGAACCACGAAGAGGTCGCGGCGCTCGGCGACACCCTCCGCTCGATCCGTGACCGGCGCGGCGTCACCGTCCTCCTCGTCGAGCACCACATGAGCCTGGTCATGCAGGTGTCGGACCGGGTGGTCGTGCTCGACTTCGGTCGGAGAATCGCCGAGGGACCGCCGGCGGTGGTACAGCGCGACCCCGACGTGATTCGAGCGTATCTGGGAGGCGAAAGCTGATGCCGGCCCTGCTGGAGGCGGAAGACCTGGCGGCCCAGTATGGCTGGACGAAGGTGCTGCACGGGCTCTCGTTCGCGGTGGAGAGCGGTGGCATCACCACGATCCTGGGCGCCAACGGCGCCGGCAAGACCACGACCCTTCGGGCGGTCTGTCGAATGGTGAAGACCAGCGGCCGGGTACGCTTCGACGGGCAGCGGATCGACGGCAAGACGACCGAGGACATCGTGCGCCTCGGCATCGCCCATACCCCCGAGGGACGCGGCACCTTCGTCGACCTGACCGTCGAGGAGAACCTCCGCCTCGGCGCCTACGCGAGGCGGGAGAAGTCGGGCCTCGCTCAGGACTACGACAAGGTCTACGGCTATTTCCCGGTGCTCGCGCAGCGCCGCCGTCAGCAGGCGGGCACGCTGTCGGGAGGCGAGCAGCAGATGCTCGCGGTCGCGCGGGCGCTCATGTCTCGCCCACGTCTGCTCCTGCTGGACGAGCCCTCCCTCGGCCTCGCTCCGCTCGTCGTCCGGGAGATCTTCCACATCGTGCGGACGGTCAATCAGCAGGAGCGGGTCAGCGTGCTCCTGGTCGAGCAGAATGCGGCGATGGCCCTCGACCTGGCCGACCACGCCTATCTCCTCGAGACCGGCCGGGTCGTCATCTCGGGTCCGGCCGCCGAGCTCAAGAAGAACGACGCCATCCGCCGCTCCTATCTCGGATACTGACCCCCATGAACCCGCCGATGAGCCACCCGAAACCCGACCGATGAATCGACCAGCGCCAATTTCGAACCACCCAGCGCGAGTCTCGAAGCGGTGGGGGGACTTGATGAACCGACCAGCGCCAATCTCGAAGCGGTGGGGGGGCTTGGGGGAGGAGCGGCGCTCGCTCCCCCCCAATTAGAATGGACATCTTCATCCAGCAGGTCGTCTCGGGCATCGCGACGGGAGGCATCTACGCGAGCCTGGCCCTCGCCCTCGTGATGATCTACCAGGCCACCGACGTGGTGAACTTCGCCCAGGGCAACATGGCGATGTTCAGCACCTACCTCGCCTGGTCCCTGCTGCAGGCGGGCCTGCCCTACTGGGTGACGTTCGTGCTCACGGTCATGATCGCCTTCGTGGGCGGCCTCCTGATCGAGCGGCTGGTGATCCGTCCGGTCGAGGGCGCCCCGATCCTCACCATCGTGATCGTCACCTTGGGCCTGCTCGTGATCTTCACCAGCGTGGCCGGCTGGATCTACTCGTACATCCAGAAGCCGTTCCCCAGCCCGTTCCCGGACAAGCCCATCCGCATCGGCCAGATCGTCTTCGGCGCGCACGACCTGGGCGCCATCGGCGTCACCCTCGTGATGCTGACCCTGCTCTTCCTCTTCTTCCGCTACACGACCCTCGGGCTGGCCATGCGGGCGGCGGCGCAGAACCCGGTGTCGAGCCGGCTCTGCGGGATTCGGGTGAGCTGGATGCTCGGCCTCGGGTGGGGCCTGGCCGCCGCCTTCGGCGCGGTGGCGGGCATGATGGTCGCGCCGGTGGTCTTCCTCGACCCGAACATGATGGGCGGCATCCAGCTCTACGCCTTCGCGGCGGCAACGGTGGGCGGCTTCACGAGCCCGCTCGGCGCGGTGGTGGGCGGTCTCCTGGTGGGGGTCACCGAGAACCTGGTCGGGACCTACGTCTCGTTCATCGGCACCGAGCTGAAGCTCACCGTCGCCCTCGCCATGATCATCATCGTGCTGCTGGTCCGGCCGGCCGGTCTGTTCGGCCGCACCACCATCCGGCGCGTCTAGCGATGGCAGCGGGCTCCGAGGCCGAGGCGACGGCGAAGGCGGCCGGGAGCGGCGCGGCCGCCGCTCCGTGGACCGGGGCCGCCGGGCGATCCCTGCGGCTGACCGCCGTGCTGGCGGTGGTGGTCATCGCCGCGGCGCTGCCGCTCTTCGTGACCGGCTTCCGGCTGTTCCAGTTCACCCAGGTCCTGATCTACGCGATCGCGCTCCTCGGCCTCAACCTGCTCACCGGCTACAACGGGCAGTTCTCGCTCGGTCACGGGGCCTTCTACGGGATCGGGGCCTACACCAGCGCCATCATGATCGACCGGTGGGGCATCGGGTACGGCTGGACGATCCCCACGGCGGGGATCGTGTGCTTGATCGTCGGCTTCCTCTTCGGCCGTCCCGCCTTGCGGCTCGAAGGCCTCTACCTGGCCCTGGCCACCTTCTCCCTCGCCCTGGCCGTCCCGCAAGTCCTCAAGTATTTCGAGGAGTGGACCGGCGGCTCCCAGGGCATCGTCCTGAGCAAGCCCAAGGCTCCCCTTCACCTGCCCCTCACCGAGGACCAGTGGCTCTACTTCCTGACCCTGGCGGTCACGATCGTGCTCTTCGTCCTGGCCGCGAACCTGCTCGGAGGGCGAACCGGCCGCGCCATCGTCGCCATCCGCGACAACCACATCGCCGCCGAGGCGATGGGAATCAACAACGCGCTCTACAAGTCGACCATCTTCGGGGTGAGCGCGGCCTACACTGGGATGGCGGGCGCCCTCAGCGCGATCGTCGTGGCGTTCGTCGCGCCCGACTCGTTCGACGTCTACCTGTCCATCACGCTGCTGACCGGGATCGTCATCGGTGGCTTCGGGACCATCTCGGGTGCGATCTATGGGGCGCTCTTCATCCAGTTCGTGCCAAACTGGGCCCAGGATATCTCCAAGGCCGCGCCCTGGGCCATCTTCGGGCTGTTCCTGATCGGCTTCATGTACGTGATGCCGCGTGGCATCGCCGGATTCGTTCATCTGGTCTGGATCCGGGTGACCCGGCGGGGAGTTTCAAGGAGCGAGGGCCGGTGACCCTGCCGGCCCCGGCTCGGCCTCAGTGTTCTACACTCAACCTGTACGGGAGGAGCTCATGAGTCTTCTGTTGACGCGGTTCATCGCAGGATTTCTGCTGGCGGGCCTGACCGCCCTGGCCCCCGCGGGAGCCTTGGCTCAAACGGTGGTCGGAGTCACCCCCACCGAGATCAAGATCGGGCACACCAACCCGTACAGCGGCAACGCCTCCGCCTACGGGACCATCGGCAAGACCATCGCCGCCTACTTCAAGAAGGTCAACGACGAGGGCGGCATCAACGGGCGCAAGATCAACTTCATCAGCTACGACGACGGGTACAGCCCACCCAAGACCGTCGAGATGGTGCGAAAGCTGGTCGAGCAGGACCAGGTGGCGTTCGTCTTCCAGACCCTGGGCACGCCGCCCAACACCGCCATCCAGAAGTACCTGAACCAGAATAAGGTCCCGCAGCTCTTCGTGGCCACCGGGGCCACCAAGTGGAACGACCCGAAGAATTTCCCGTGGACGATGGGTTATCAGCCCAACTACCAGACGGAGGGGCGCGTGTACGCGGCCTACGCGCTCAGCCACGTCAAGGACCCGAAGATCGGCGTCCTGTACCAGAACGACGACTACGGGAAGGACTATCTCAAGGGCTTCGAGGACGGGCTGGGCGAGGCCAACAAGAAGCTGATCGTGATGCGACAGACGTACGAGGTGACGGATCCCACCATCGACTCCCAGATCGTCAACCTCAAGAACAGCGGCGCCAACGTCTTCTTCGACATCACCACCCCGAAGTTCGCGGCGCAGGCGATCAAGAAGGCACACGAGATCGGGTGGAAGCCGCTCCACTTCCTCAACAACGTGTCGAGCTCGCTCGGCACCGTGCTGAAGCCGGCCGGTCTCGAGGCCTCGCGAGACCTGATCACCGCGCTCTACATGAAGGAAGTCACCGATCCCCAGTGGCGGAACGACAAGGGCTTCACCGAATGGGTGGCCTTCATGAAGAAGTACTATCCGGACGGGGCGCTGGACGACCAGTCCAACGGCTTCGGCTACAACGTGGCGATCCTGATGACGCAGGTGCTCAAGCAGTGCGGCAACGATCTCTCCCGCGAGAACATCATGAAGCAGGCGGCCAACGTGAAGAACTTCGAGCTGCCGCTCCTGCTGCCCGGCATCAAGGTCAACACCGGGCCTGCCGACTTCGCCCCGATCGAGCAGGAGCAGCTCGCCAAGTTCGACGGCGAGAAGTGGGCGCTCTTCGGCGAGGTCATCGAGGCGGTCCGCAAGTAGGCGACGCCACCACGGCGCCCAGAAACAAAGAGACCGGCGGGGGTCGCCCCCCGCCGGTCTCGTGTTCCGGGATCGCGACTAGTGCTGGACGGCGACCGTCAGATCCGCGTGGGCGGCGCTCGGCGCGCTCGATCCGGCGGCGGCGCGGGTCGGCGCAGAGCTCGGGCCGTCGCAGCCCATCGGGCCGGCCGGACGGCCTCCCGGACAGGTCGGCAGGAAGCTCTGGGACACCTCGCTCTGCGCCACGCTGCGCCCATCCCCGATCATGGGGCTGTCCTGGGGGACCGCCCCGCTCCGCGATACCCCGCGGCCGTCGGCCATCATGGGGCTCTCCGGAGTCCGGTCCGGCGCGCCCGCCACCGCGACCGGCTCGCGACCCATCGGGCTCCCGCAGCCCATCGGCCCGGCGGCCTCACTGGCCCCGCAGGCGTACACGCCTTCCAGGGCCGCGGTCTTCTGCTTCTCACGGCTATTGGCCACGATCAGGTACGCGGTGACGAGGGCGATGGCTCCGGCGGCGGATGCCAGCGCCAGGACGAGCTGGGGACTCCACGCCTGCGCGGGAGTCGGCGCAGCCACCATCACGAGGCCCACCACCACCAGGACGACGGCGACGAGCCGAAACCAGGGAGCGCGGCGTTCCATGCCCCGAGTATATGACAGAGGGGTTTTCATCCGGTCAGGGATTCCTCCATGGGATCGGTCACCTAGAACACCGCGATCGGGTTGACCGGGGAGCCCGTCACGTTCTTGAGCCGGAGCGGGGCGATCGTCAACAGGAACTCCCAGCGCCCGAGGCGGTCGGCCGCCTGGGCCAGGTCCTCCAGATTGGCGTTATCGATCAGCCAGAGGCCCATGGCCACCAGGCAGACCACGTGGAACGAGTTGCCCATGGACGGGTACGGGGCCGGGTGGATGTCGTTGTGGGTGTCGGTACCGATCATGGCCACCCCCCGCTCGCGCAGCCACGGGCAGCACGCTGCGTGGAGCGCCGGGGTCCCGGCCTGCAGCGGGTGCACCGGCCCCTCGGCGAGCCGCCGCCCGTAGTAACCGGTGCGCACCAGCAGGATGTCGCCGGACTCCACCCGCACGCCAGCCGCCTTCTCGGCCGCCTCCAGATCCTCCGGCATGATGCCCACCCCACCCTCGAGCCAGGGCACGCCCCTGGTCCGCGCCACGTCCAGCAGCACGCCGCGGCTCACCACCCCGTCGCGCAGCACCTCGACCGAGTTGACGGTGGCGCCCTCACGCGAGGTCACCGCGTTGCACGAGCGACCGTTGTAGAGCTTGCCATCCCAGAAGTAGTGCGAGGGCGCGTCCACGTGGGTGATGGTGTAGCCGTGGAAGACCATGCCGATGAACTCGGCGGCGCCCCGGCGCTGGAGCGCGCGCTCCGGCGAGACGGTGTCGCGCCCCTCGCCCGAGTCCACCATGAAGCGCATGGGCTGAACGGTGGTGTCGGGGGTGATGTCGGTGGTGATGGGCCGTGCGCAGGTCACGCTCTGCCCGGCGCTGACGAGCCGGGCCGCCGCCTGGCGCTTGGCAGGCGTGATCAGGTTGATGGTGCCGAGCTCGTCCTCGACACCCCACCGCCCCCAGTTGGAGAGCGTCTTGAGATAGTCGCGGACCGTCGCCTCGGAAGGGGCCGACGCCGGCACGCCGGGCTACTTCTTCTCGCCGGAGTAGATCTTCATCACGGTGTCGAGGAACCGGAGCGCGTGCTCGCGCGGCCGCTGGAACGAGTTGCGGCCGATGATGGAGCCGAAGCCGCCGCCGTCGCGGATGCCCCGGCACTCGTCGAAGATCGCCTCGTCGTTCTCCTTGGTGGCCCCGCCCGAGAAGATCACGATGCGCCGGCCGTCGAAAGAGGATTGCACCACGTGGCGCACCCGCTCGCTGAGCGTGGCCATCGGCACATTCGCCTTCTCGTAGGCCTTCTTGGCCTCGGCCTGCTCGATGTGCTCGGTGGGCGGCTTGACCTTGATGACGTGGGCGCCGAGCTGGGCCGCGATCTGGGCCGCGTAGGCCACGACGTCCAGACCGGTCTCACCCGCCTTGCTCACGTCCGACCCGCGCGGGTAGGACCACACCACCGCGGCCAGGCCGTTCGCCTTCGCCTCCTGGATCATCTCGCGGCACTGCTGGTACATGATCTGGGCCTGCGACGATCCGGGGTAGATCGTGAAGCCCACCGCCGCGCAGCCGAGCCGGAGCGCGTCCTTGACCGAGCCGGTGACCGCGGAGAGCGGATCCTTCTCGTCGTGGAGCACGTCGTGGTTGTTCATCTTGAGGATCATCGGCACCTCGCCCGCGAACTCGGCCGCCCCCGCTTCCAGGAAGCCCAGCGGCGCCGCGTAGGCGTTACAGCCGGCGTCGATGGCGAGACGGAAGTGGTACGACGGATCGTAGGCGGGCGGGTTGACCGCGAAGCTCCGCGCCGGGCCGTGCTCGAAGCCCTGGTCCACCGGCAGGATGACGAGCTTGCCGGTGCCGGCCAGGCGCCCGTGATTGAGCAGGCGGGCGATGTTGGTGCGCGTGCCGGGGCTGTCGCTGCTGTACCAGCTCAGGATCTCCTTCACTCGCGATTCCATGGGCGCGCCGTCCTTTCCAGACTTGGTTATCGACGATAGAACTCGTCGGCCGTCGCGACGTCTTCGGGGCTGCCAAGGATGACGGCCGCTCGCTGGTGATATTCGGTGGCGACCACGTCGAGCACGCGGCCCTGGCCGGTGCTCGCGCGACCGCCCGCCTGCTCGACGAGCATACCCATCGGGGCGACCTCGTAGAGCAGCCGCAGCTTGGCCTTGGGCTTCGCGGGATCGCTCCAGTCGGCCGGGTACATGAACAGACCGCCGTCCAGGAGGGTGCGATGCACGTCGGCGACCATCGCGCCCGAGTAGCGGAGCGAGTACGGCCGACCGCTCGCCTTGTCCGGCGTCTTCAGATATTCGACGAAGGCGCGCTGGCCCGGATGCCACGAGTGGACGTTGCCCTCGTTGATGCCGTACGCCTTGCCACGCCGGGGAATCCGGATGGCCGGATGGGTCAGCATGAAGTCACCCTTGTCGGGGTCGAGCGTGAAGCCGTGCGTGCCCTGCCCGACGGTGTAGACCAGCGTGGTGGCCGGCCCGTACATGACGTAGCCCGCCGCGAGCTGCTGGGTGCCCGGCCCCAGCGCCTGCGGCCCCGCGGGCGTCTGCCCCGTCGACGGGCGCAGCGCGAAGATCGTGCCCACCGCTCCGTTGACGTCGAGGTTCGAAGAGCCGTCGACCGGATCCGCGCACACCACGAGGGCGTGCGCGCCACCCGCCTCCGGCATCTCGACCGGCTCCGGCGACTCCTCGGAGACGAGCGCCGCGCACGCGCGGCTGGCCCGCAGGGCCGACGTCAGGGTCTCGTGCCCCCACACGTCGAGCTTCTTCACCTGGTCGCCGGTGACGTTGATGCCGCCCACGTAGCCCAGCCGGTCGCGGAGAGCGGCGCGCGCCAGCTCCTGCGCGATCACCGCGGCCACGCGGCCGATGCAGCCCACGAGCGTGGCGACGCCGGGAACGTGAGCGGCCGGGATCGAGAGACGTTGGGTGGCGAGGTGTTCCGATAGCGTCATCGGCGAATCGGCCATGGAATCCTCTCGTCGTCGAGTCGGATGGCGCCATGCAGTAGCGCTTCCGACGATGCTAGACGATCACCTGTGCGCAGTCAACACGCCGAGTCCTCCACCGCCACCGCACTGCAGGTCTTGCGCGCTTCGCTCGCGACCTATGCTTAGATGCACAAGTCATGAGCGACGACGTAACGCGATGGCGGGCTCTCGGCTTGCTGGCCACCGCCGAGCTGCTGGCGCTGTCGCTCTGGTTCAGCGCCTCCGCGGTGCTCCCCGCCCTCTCGCGCGAGTGGGCGCTCGGCGACGGAGGCCGCGCCGGGCTCACGATCGCGGTGCAGGCGGGCTTCATCGTCGGCACGCTCGCGGCCGCCCTCTCCAACCTGCCCGACGTGGTGTCGCCCCGCACGCTCATGATCGTGGGCGCGCTGGCCGGCGCGGTCGTGAACGGCCTGCTCGCGGTCTGGGTCGAGAGCCTCACCCCCGCCCTGGTCCTGCGCTTCCTCACCGGCGTCTGCCTGGCCGGCACGTATCCGCCCGCGATGAAGATCGCCGCGACGTGGTTTCGCGAGAGCCGAGGACTCGCCATCGGCCTCCTGGTCGGCGCGCTGACGGTAGGCTCGGCCACCCCGCACCTGATCCGCGGCCTCACCGATCTGCCCTGGCGCCACACGCTGCTCGCCGCCTCGCTGTTCGCGGGCGCCGCGGCTCTCGTGGTCACCTTCGTGACCGAAGGGCCATTCCGCTTTCCGCCCGCCCGCTTCGATCTGGGCATGGCGACCGCGGTGCTCCGCGAGCGGGCGGCCCGGCTGGCCTGCTTCGGCTACTTCGGGCACATGTGGGAGCTCTACGCCATGTGGACCTGGCTGGGGGCGTTCCTGGCCGCGAGCCTGGAGGCGCGGGGCGGCGGCAGCTACGCCGGGCTCAACGCGAGCGGCGCCACCTTCGCGTGCGCCGGGGTGGCGGGCGGCTTCGGGGCCTACGTGGGCGGCGTCCTGGCCGACCGCCTCGGTCGCACCACGCTCACCATGGCGGCCATGGCGCTATCCGGGCTGTGCGCTCTCGTGATCGGAACGACGTTTGGCGGGCCGCCCGTGCTCACCCTGCTCGTGGCGCTGCTCTGGGGCGTGACCGTCATCGCGGACTCGGCGCAGTTTTCCACCGCGATCACCGAACTGGCACCACCGGCCTACGTCGGCACCGCGTTGACCACCCAGACCTGCCTCGGGTTCGCGCTGACCATGGCCTCGATCTGGCTGATTCCGCCGGCGGTCGGCCTGATCGGCTGGCGGTGGGCGTTCGCCCTGCTCGCGGTGGGCCCGGCGCTGGGGGTGGCCGCCATGGCCAGGCTGCGCACCCTCCCGGAGGCCCGCCTCATGGCGGGGGGCAGGCGGTGAGGTCCGCGACTCCGGCCCGCGCATCCAGATCGAAGGGCGGCACATCATAGAGGATGGGAGGCGACGATCATGAATCCGATCAAGCCCTTGCTGATCTTGACCCTGGCGATCCTGCCGGTGGCAATGCTGAGCCCGGCCCGCCCAGCGGCGGCTCTCGGCGCTGCTTCGAGCGTCGACTCGCGGATCCGCCTGGATTGGGAGGTGGGCACCCGTCACCACGGGCGCCCGGTCATCCAGGGATGGGTCTACAACGACTACGGGCGGCCGGCCGCGGACGTGCGCCTGCTGGTGGAGACGCTCGATGCGTCCGGGAACGTGATCGCCCGTGACGTGGGCTTCGTACGAGGAGTCGTGCAGTTCAACGACCGGACGTACTTCGAGGTGCCGCTCAAGACCGCGGGCGCCTCCTACCGGGTGTCCGTCACCGCGCTCGACTGGAAGGGCGGGGGCGCCGGCGCCTAGGTGACCTTGCTGTAGACGCCGGGCGGAATCACCCGGTAGACCGCGAGTGGCTGCGACACGTTCTTGAAGCTGCGCTCCCCGAGCGCCTCGAGCACGAACACGCTCGCGATCCGCTCGGCGGTGACCGGGCCCACCACGATGTCGCCGCCCTCGGCGGAGCCGGCAAAGCGCGCGGCCAGGTTGGTCGTCGGGCCGGTGGCGGTGAACGTCCAGCGCTGCGAGCCGGCGCCGCCCAGCTTGGTCGCGCCCACCAGTGCCTGGCCGGTATTGATGCCCATGTGGAGCGCGATGGCCGGGAACACCCCCGCGTACTCCTCGTTGAGGGCCACCGTCTTCTGGCGAATCGCGAAGGCGGCGCGGGTCGCGTTGAGCGCGTGGTCCTCTTCCCGGGAGCCCTCACCGTGACGCCGTTGAAAGATCACCATGAGCCCGTCGCCCGCCGTCTCGTTCACGTCGCCGTGCTGCGCGCGGATGATCTCGAGGAAGCTCGAGAAGTAGGTCTGCACGAGCTGGTTGAGGCGCTTGGCCGCGAGCTGCTCGCTGAGCCGGGTGTAGCCCGCGATGTCGAGGAACAGCACCGAGACCTCCTCGTTGCGCTTCTCGAGGCTGGTCGCGCTCGGATCGCGCTCGAGCAGCGCCTTGACCGCGTCGGGCACGAACTTGGAGAGCTCCCCCTTGAGCTGCTCGAGCACCTCGAGGCGCTGGCGGGAGGCTTGCAGGTTCTCCAGCGCGGTGGCCAGCTCGGTGTTGCGGGCGGCCAGATCTTCCCGAGCCCGCGCCAGGTGGCCGGTCATGTCGTTGAGCGCGCTGCCCAGCTCTCCCACCTCGTCGCTCGAGCCGGCGGGGGCGCGCGCGGTGAAGTCGCCCTCCCCGATGCGCCGGGCCACCGCGGCCAGCGCGTGGATCGGCCGCACCACCACGTAGCGCATCGCCACCGCCAGCACCGCCGCCGCGGCCAGGATGGTGAGCACCGCGATCATGATCTGGCGATTGCGCTGCCGGCGCACCTCCACCATCACCGGCTCCATCGAGGTGGCGGCCTGGATGACCGCGCGGACCTTGTGGTCGGTCCCGTGGCAGCCCTGGCAGCGCTCCCGGTTCGGGATCGGCTGGTAGACGGTGAACACCGCCGCTCCGTCGCGAGACTCGAGCGCCTCCTGGGTCTGCAGGGTCTCGAGCGCTCGGGTGAAGAGCGGCCCCACCATGGGCCGGCCGGGCTCGCGCCGCATCTTCTCGATGGAGGCCATGACCCCTTTCGGCAGCTCGGCCTCCTTGGAGACCTCGCGCAGGGTGGCCAGATCGGTGAAGGCCTCGACCCCATTGCGCCGGTAGATCACGAGGCCCTGCACCAGGTTGGAGCTGCGGAGGTCCTCGACGAGCCCGCGCGTGATGTCGGGGCGCTCCTGCAGCATCGCGGTCTCGATGCTCGCCACCAGGGTGCCGATGAGCTGGCGAGCCGCGACCTTGTTCTGCTCCACGAGCAGCTGGCTCTCGCGCCGGATGGTGAGGATGGTGGAGACGCCGAAGCCGATGATCAGCACCAGCACGATCACGATCGTGATCTTGACGGTCAGGCGGCCCCGGAAGGCGCCCATGGTCAGACCCGGGAGGCGCGGCCCGCCCAGTAGGGCTCGCGGAGCTGACGCTTGAGCAGCTTGCCCGCCGCGTCCCGCGGGAACACGTCGTGGAACGAGATCTCGCGCGGCACCTTGTAGCCCGCCATGTGCTGGCGGCAGAACGCGGTGATCTCCTCGGGGGTGAGGGTCTCGCCGGGCCGGACGTGCAGCGCGGCGTGCACTCGCTCGCCCCACTCCTCGTCCGGCACTCCGAAGACCGCGACGTCGAGCACCCGCGGATGCCGGTGCAGCACGTCCTCGATCTCGGCGGGATAGATGTTGACCCCCGCCGAGATGATCATGTCCCGCTTGCGGTCGCAGATGTAGTAGAAGCCGTCGGCGTCCACGTAGGCCACGTCGCCCACCGTGTACCACTCGCCGCGCTGCATCTTCGCGGTCGCCTCCGGGTCGCGGTAGTACTCGTCGAGCAGCCCCGGGCACCGTCGCACGTACAGCTCGCCCGGCTCGCCCGCGGGCACCGGCCGGCCGTCGTCGTCGAGCAGCGCGATCGCCTTGCCCGGCGCGGCCCGACCGCAGGAGCCCGGCTTGCGCAGCACGTCCTCCGGTCGGAGGATCGTGTTCACCCCGAGCTCGCTCGAGCCGTAGAACTCGTAGAGCGCCGGGCCGAAGTGGGCGACCACGCCCTCCTTCACGCGCGTCGGGCACGGAGCCGCCGCCATGATGATCGCGCGCATCGACGAGACGTCGTAGCGCGTCCGCACCGGCGCGGGGAGGTCGACGATGCGCTTGAGCAGCGTCGGAGCCATGAACGTACTGGTGCAGCGGTGGCGGGCGATCTCGGCCAGGGCCTGCTCGGGATCGAACTTGGGCATGATCACCACGGTGGCGCCCACCAGGTGCGCGTAGAGGGCGAAGCCGCCCGGCGCCGAGTGATACATGGGCCCGGCCACCAGGTGGACGTGGGCCGGGTCGAGCAGATCCATGGCCCCGAGCGTGTCCATCAGGTCCTGGGGGTTCATGCCCCGGCGCAGGGCGCCCTTGGGCCGCCCGGTGGTTCCTCCGGTGTAGATCATCGAGGCGCCGAAGGCCACCCCGGTGGGGAGCTCGACCGGGTCGGGTCGACCGGCGGCGGTCAGGTCATCGAGGTGCAGCGTCCACGGCCGGCGCTCCGCGCCCATCAGGATCCAGTGGCGCACCTTCTTCGCCCGGGCGCGCACCGCGTCGGCCATCGGGACGAACCGATCGCTCACGAGCACCGCGACCGCGTCGGAGTGATCGAGGATGTAGGCGACCTCCTCTTCGACCAGCCGATGATTCATCGGCGCCGGGATGAGCCCGGCGGCGCGGGCCGCCGAACCGGCCAGGTAGTGCTCGATCGAGTTCTCCGCGTAGACGATGACGTGCCCGCCGGGCGGGAGCCCGAGCCCGACGAGACCGTGGCCCAGCCGGTTGCGCCGGGCCACGAACTCGGCCCAGCTCCAGACGCGCTCCCCTTCGATGAGGGCGGGCTGGTGGGGGTGCCGAGCGGCGTGCGCGGCCAGGACGTCCATCGCGTGCGTTGTGTAGCACAATGGGGCGCGCCCGGCAACGGTCGCCCGCTTCACAACCGGGGTCGACCGGTGTTATACCTGCTCGAATCATCACGACTACCGAGAGGAGCGACATGGCGGCGGATCGATCGTACGTGGCGGAGAACCAGGCCCAGCTCGCGCGGCTGCGGACTCTCGCGGACACGCTGAGTGACCAGGAGCTGGCGGAGCCGATGCCCGCGGGCTGGACGGTGGCGGGCGTGCTGGCCCACCTGGCCTATTGGGACCAGCGGATCGTGGTGCTGATGGATCGGTGGGGCGCGGACGGACGCGGGACGCCACCGCCGGCCAACGACGGGGCGAGCGTCGACTGGATCAACGACGCGGGTAAGCCGCTCTGCCTGGCCCTGCCGCCACGGGTGGCAGCCCGTCTGGCCGTCGCGGCGGCGGAGGCCGCGGATCAGCGGGTGGCTCGAGCCTCCGACGCCCTCCTGGCCGCGAACGTGGCGGCGGGAAGCCCGCTCAGCATGCTCCGCGCCGAGCACCGGCGCGAGCATCTGGACGAGATCGAGCGGGTCCGCGCGCGACGTTAGCTCTCCGCGCCGTCGTCCACGCCGCCGGACGGACGCTACCAGCCCGCGTAGATGCCCTCGCGAGTCGTCGGGGCGGGACCGCGGCTCTGGTCCCACTGCTTCTGCATCAGCACCTGGTAGAGACCGATGGATCCGCTCGCGAACGCCACCGACGAGCACGTGAGGTAGAGCAGCCAGGTCCGGTAGATCTGCTCGCCGACGAGCGCGCGCGCGTCGTCGGCGCGCGCCCGGAGCCGCTCCGCCCAGTGCTTGCAGGTGCGGGCGTAGTGCAGGCGCAGATTCTCGACGTCGAGCAGCTCCCAGCCCGCCCGCTCCATCTCGGTGAGAGTCTCGGTCACTCCGGAGAGATCGCCGTTGGGGAACACGTAGCGGTAGAGGAAGTCGGTCTGGCTGGTGCGCTGCCAGTGGAACTCGTGGTGGATGCCGTGGTTCAGGTAGAGCCCGCCGTCCACCAGCATCTGCTTCACCCGCCCGAAGAAGGACGGGTAATTGGGAATGCCGACGTGCTCGATGACGCCGATCGCCGCGATCTTGTCGAAGCGCGCGTCATCCGGCAGATCGCGGAAGTCGCGATACTCGACGAGGCATCGGTCCTCGAGGCCTTCGCGCCTGATCCGCGCCGCGGCCCACTCCGCCTGCTGCCGCGACAGGGTGACCCCGTGCGCGCGAACCCCGTAGTGCTGGGCGGCCCAGATGCTGAGCCCGCCCCATCCGCACCCGACGTCGAGCATCCGCTCCCCGGCTTTGAGCCGGAGCTTGCGGCAAACGAGGTCGAGCTTGTCGGCCTGCGCCTCCTCGAGCTTGCCGTCGAGATCGCGATAGTAGGCGCAGGTGTAGACCATCAGCGGGTCGAGGAAGAGCGTGTAGAACTCGTTCGAGACGTCATAGTGGTGCGCGATGGCCTGAGCGTCGTAGTGCCGGGACCGCTGCGTCATGGCGTCACCTCCCGCATGCCGAAGACGGAGTCGAACACGATGCGTCGCCGCGCCGCCGCCGAGCCCAGGACCAGGCGAACCCCCAGCCGGGTCACCGCGTCGGGCAACTGCGACAACCGCTGGGCGAGCCAACCCAGCTCGCCCGGACCATACTTCTCGACGATTCGCCGCGCGTAGCCCTCGAGCGGAGTGCCCTGTCGCACCCGGGCCGTGACCGCCTCGGCGGCCAGCCGCCCGCTGCGGATGGCGGGGCCGATGCCCTCGCCGGACATGTCGCGGGCGAGCCCGGCCGCGTCGCCGACCAGGCAGAAGCGCGCGCCGCTCAACCGCCGCGGCGCCTGACGGCGGACCACGTAGGCGTGGCCCTTGAAGGGCTCGAGCGGCATCCCGTCGGGGACCCGGCCGGAGGCGCGGAGACTCGCGAGCAGCGCGTCGCGACGGCGCGGCAGGCTGCCGTCGCCGCCCTGGGTGCAGCCCACCCCGATGTTGATGAAATCGCGCTTCGGGAAGAACCAGCCGTAACCGCGCAGGTCGGGCTCCACGTAGATCTCGGGCGCGCGCATGAACGAGCCGAGCCGTTCGACCCATTCGGCGGGCAGGCGCGTCTCGCTCTCCTGCGCCACGACCACCTCCTCACCCTCGGACACCTCCCCGAGGGCCCGCGCCACCGGGCAGCGATGGCCACCCGCCCCGATCACCACCGGCGCCTCGAAGACCCCGCGATCGGTCTCGACCCGGACCCGATCGCCCGCGACGGTCACCCCGGTCACCCGGATGCCCCAGCGCACGTCGGCGCCGGCCGCCGCCGCGCGCTCCAGCAGGTAGTGATCGAACTCGCGGCGGATGATGCCGTAGCTGGTGGGCCGCCGCCAACCCGTCTCGTGGCGTGCCCCCGCGAACTCGAGCACGCAGGCGTCGAAGGGCTGGATGGTCAGCGGGTACTTGTCGGGATCCACGTCGAGATCGGCGAGGGCTTCCGGAGTCACCCAGCCCGCGCAGATCTTCACACGCGGGAAGACCGCCGCGTCGAGCACGAGCGGCCGGAGCCCGGTCCGGGCCAGCCGCCACGCGGCGGTGCTGCCGCCGGGGCCTCCGCCCACCACGATCGCGTCGTGGTCCATCATCGCCTCCACAGCGAGAGGAGGATCGCGAGCTTCTGCCAGGGCGTCACCTTGATGGTCTCGACCACGTTGGCCACGTCCATGGCCGAGAACAGGTCGCCGTCGAGATCGATCCGGCTCTGCACGTACGCCTCGGCGAAATTATACGGCGACGGATCCCGGATGAGCTGCAGGAAGGTCTCCGGGCTCTTGATCACCGCGACGCACGCTGGGGCGTCCGAGCCGAAGCGCACCTCCTGGCCGTCCCAGAGGCGGAAGGCGAACGAGGCGGGCAGGCCGCCGAAGATCTGCCGCAGGATGGCGGCGGCGCGGCCGGGCGTCGGGGTCGGGGTGAGGAAGGCCAGCATCACCCGCGAATCGTCTTCATGACGTCGGGGTTCTCGAAGGCCCGGCGCGGCTCGCCCTCGAAGATGATCTCGCCGCGGTCGATCGCGAAGAGCCGGTCGGCCACCCGCGAGGCGGTCATGAGGTTGGACTCCGCGATCAGGAGCGAGATGCCCATGGCCTTGATCTGCTTCACCGCGTCGATGAACCGGCTGACCACCACCGGGGCCAGCCCCTCGAAGGGCTCGTCCAGCAGCAGGATCGAAGGCGACAGCGTCATGGCCCGGCCGATCGCCACCATCTTCTTCTGCCCTCCCGAGAGGTAGAGTCCGCGCCGCCCGGTGAAGTTGCGGATCTCCGGGAACAGCCCGAGCACCCGCTCGTCGATGCCGCTGTCCGCGGCCACCGCCCCACCCCCCTTGCCCGCGGTCCGGGCGAGCGACTGGCTGATCAGGAAGTTCTCGGCCACGGTCAGGTCCGGGAAGATGCCCGCGTCCTCCGGAGAATACCCGATCCCGGCCAGGGCGCGCTTGTGCGTCGGCAGGCGGGTGATGTCCTGGCCCGCGAAGGCGACCCGCCCGCTCTTGACCGGGAGGAGCCCCATGATGCTGTCGATGGTGGTGGTCTTGCCGGCCCCGTTCCGCCCCACCAGGCATACCGACTCCCGGTCCCCCACGGTCAGGGAGAGGTTGTGCAGCACGTGGGCGGGACCGCGGAAGGTGTTGACCCGTTCGAGCTCGAGCATGGCTCAGGCGGTCTGGGTGCCGAGCATGTTGGCGGTGACCTGCGCGTTGCTCCGGATCTGGTCCGGGGTGCCGTCGGCCAGGATGCTGCCCTGGTGCATGGCCACGATCCGAGGACAGTAGGTGAAGACGACGTCCATGTCGTGCTCGACGATCACCGCGGTGATCCCGCCCGAGCGCACCACCTGGGTGATGATGTCCATGATCGGGGCCTTCTCGCGCGTGCTCACGCCGCTGGTCGGCTCGTCGAGGAAGAGGAGCTTGGGCCGGAGTGCGTAGGCCACCGCCACGTCGAGCAGCTTGCGCTCGCCCTGGGAGAGCCCGCCCGCGGGCGCGCCGGCCCGGCCGTCCAGGCCGAACTGCTTCAGCACCACCACCGCTTCGTCGCGCACCGCGGTGTCGGCGTCGGCCAGCGAGAACAGCCGCCGGGTCCGCCCCTCGCGCGAGAAGATCGCCAGCGTCACGTTGTCCTGCACGGTGAGCTGGTCGAAGAGATTGACGAGCTGGAAGCTGCGGGCGATGCCGAGCTCGATCTTGTGGTGGATCGAGGCCCGCGTGATGTCGGCCCCCTGGAAGTCGATGCGGCCCGAGTCGGGCGGGATCAGCCCGCTGATCAGGTTGATGAGCGTGGTCTTGCCCGCCCCGTTGGAGCCGATGAGGGCCAGCACCTCGCCCGCGGCCACCGTGAAGTCCACGTGGTCGACCGCGTGGGTGTCGCCGAAGGATTTGCTGAGCTGGGTCGTCTTGAGGAGGTCCACGGTCAGGCCGCCTTGACTTTCATCCGTTTGACCGTCCCCACGATACCCGCGGGCAGAGCCAGCACCAGCACCACCAGCACGACCCCGAGCACCATCTGCCAGTACACGGTGTAGCCGACCGCCCAGTTCTCGAGATAGTTGAAGATGATCGCTCCGATGACCGGACCGAAGAAGGTCTGGAAGCCTCCCAGCACCGTGAAGAACACCATCTTGCCGGAGAAGGTCCAGTGCAGGATGTCGGGAGTGGTGAGCCCATTGAGGGGAACCCAGAGCGCGCCGGCCAGGCCGGTGAAGATGCCGGAGATGACGAACGCGACCCACCGGTAGTGCCAGACCTGGACGCCCACGAACTCGGCGCGGGTTTCGTTGTCGCGGATGGCCTGGAGCGCCTTGCCGAACGGCGAGTGCACGATCACCCACATCACCGCCACCGCGACCACGAAGACCGCGAGCACGTAGAAATAGTACCCGCGGGAGAGGAAGTCCTGCTTGTCTCCGCCCACCCGTACGAGACCGCCGAGCAGGGTCGGGGTCGGCACCCGGAGGCCGTCGCTGCCGCCGGTGACCCAGAAGAACTTGAAGGCCAGGCTCCAGAGCACCTGGGACAGCGCCATGGTCAGGATGCCGAAGAAGATCTTGGTGTAGCGCACGCAGAGCAGCCCGAAGAGGGCGGCCACGAACCCGGAGGCCACGATGCCGCCCAGCAGGAAAGCCTCCATGGACTCGAGCTTGGCGTACTTCACGATGAACGCCACCGCGTAGGCGCCCACCCCGAAGTAGGCGGAGTGGCCGAAGGAAAGCAGGCCGGTGTAGCCCAGGAGCAGGTTGAAGCCGAGGGCCGCGATCGCGAGGACCAGGCCGTAGGAGAGCAGCACGGTCTGCCAGGGCGGCACCAGGAACGGCAACACGATGAGCGCGGCCAGCACCGGAGCCGACCAGGCCAGCATCCGGCGTGGCGCCGCGCCGACGGCGCTCATGCGCGTCCCAGGATGCCCGCGGGCCGGATGAAGAGCACGACCGCCGCCATCAGGTAGAGAACGGCCAGCTCGATCTCCGGAAAGAACGTGATGCCCGCCTCGCGCACGATGCCGACCATGAGGGCACCGATCAGCGCGCCCTCCAGGCTGCCGAGGCCGCCGATCACCACCACCACGAAGGCCAGGATCAGCGCGTCCACCCCCATGCCGAGCACCGCGCCCTGCTGGGGCATGATGACCGCCCCGCCCAGGCCGGCCATGAAGCAACCGAGGGTGAAGGCCTGGACGTAGACGCGGTTGACGTTCACGCCCAGCGCGGAGGCCATCCGCATGTTCTGGGAGGTCGCCCGCAACACCACCCCGAACGAGGTCCGGTAGACGAAGGCCCAGAGCCCGGCCGCCGCGATACCACCCACCGCCACCACGACCAGGTTGTAGGTCGGGTAGATCGAGTCGCCGATGGTGAGGCTGCCGAGCGCCTCGTAGAGCGCGCTCGCCTGCAGGGGATACGGCCCCCACACGAACCGCATGACGTCCTCCAGGATCAGGAGCAGCCCGAAGGTGATGAGGAGCTGGTACTCCTCGGCGCGCCGGTAGAGCGGACGGAGCAGCGTCGGCTCCAGGACCGCGCCCAGGAGGGCCGCCGCCACCGCGCCGGTCGGCAGGAGCGCGTACATCCAGAGGCTCGCCTCGGTGGCGGTGCCGAGTGCCCGGCCCACCGCCCACGCGCTCACGTAGGCGCCGAAGGCGTAGAGGTTGCCGTGCGCGAGGTTGACGATGCGCATGACCCCGTAGATCAGGCTCAACCCGCCCGCGATGAGGAACATCACCGACGCGTAGAGGAGCGCGTTGAGGAGGTGGACTACGAGGGTGGGGATATCCATGGGCGGATACGATGCCTCAACTCAGGGGGCAGCTTCAACCCGGAACTGCGTGGTCGCGACCTCCGGCCTCATCGCGTTCTCGCCCAGGGTGAGGGCCACCAGGGCCGTGTAGGCCCCGGGCTTGAGCCGCCCCTTGAGATCGACCACGAGGCGGTTGGCCTGGACCTCGCGGGAGACCCCGGCCAGGGCCACGCTGCCATCGCCGGCCAGGATCACGTAGCGGCAGGCGGGCACGTCGACCTTGTCCTCGTCGGGCGCGGAGCCGAGCGGCTCCCGGACCAGCCGGTACTGGCGGAGGAACTTCTCCAGCCGCTCGATCTCCGGGGCGATCTCGAGCCGGTCGCCCCGCGCGGTGATGCGCGCCACGTACGCCCGGCGGGGGATCGCGAAGCGGTCGTAGGTGCCGACCCCGAGTGGATTGTTCAGGTCGCGGAAGACTCCGAGCACCACCGTGCCGTCGCTCCATTTCTCGAGCTCGTAGGGCCCGTTGGTGACCAGGTAGTGCCCGCGCCGCTGCTCGAACTGGCGGAGCGCCGCCCAGCGAGTCTGGGCCTCATCGACCGCGACCAGCTTGCGCAGCGGCTCGGGGACGTAATTCTGGCGCGCGAGCCCGGCGAGGATCTTCCCCAGCTCCTCGCGCGTCTTCGGATCGCGGACGAGGTCGAGCCAGCGCACGCCGCGCCGCTTGGCCTCCACCGCCGAGAATGCCCCGACCCCGCGCCTCACCGCCTCCTCCATCAGCACGGTCACGTGCCACGGCACCGCACTCCAGGGCGGCGCCAGGGCGGCCAGCTCCTGCGGATCGGGCGAGGTGGCGTTGAGGTACACCTCGACGACCGGGACCACGTAGGTGAACGTGATGTCGCTGTAGCGGCGCACCTCGCTGTCGACCTGCACCACCCGCACGCCGGCCAGGGCCTGGCGCGCCACCGCGGTGGCCGCGTCGACCGCCGGATCGTACTCCGCGGGGTCCGCGGCCCGCCGCACCCCCCAGCGCGCCGCGAACACGTACGGATAGAGCGCGTCGGCCGGGCTCACGCGGGTATTGTCGTGCGCCGCCGAGCCCCAGAGTCGGTAGGTGACCCGGGCCCGCGCCGTCTTCCCCTTGCCCACCTCCCGCAGGAGGCCCGTGCCCGGCTCGGGCAGCACCGCGTCCTCGGGAATCTCCACCCCGGCCGCGCCGCCCATCGTTACCCCGGTGGGCACCGCGCGGTGGGGAATGAAGCCGGCCGCGTACGGCGCGGGCAGGAGCGCGGGATCGCCGAGCGCGGCCCAGAGGAAGCGCCCCCCCGCGTCCGTGAAGCCGGCCACCGGGTTCCACGCCGCCGCCGGCCGTGTCGGCGTCCCGACCCGCAGCCAGCCGTTCCACGGGAAGTCCTTGAGCTTGACGGTGCGGACGAAGATCTCGGAGTCGAACCCGGTCTGGGAATCCCACGCGATGTTCTCGACGCCCTGCGAGAACTCGGAGTTGTACGCCTCGCGCCGCACCGTGTAGCCGAGCACCGCCCGCTCGCAGCCGCTCCCGACCCGGGCGACCAGCCGCCGCGCCAGCTCGGCCCGCTCCGCCGGCCCTTCGTAGGCGCCACTGACGAGCCGCCGGTAGAGCTGATCGACGGCCTGGCGCGCCGTCGCGTCGGTCATGGCGGGGGCCTGGAGCAGATAGGCGTGAAACCACCCCTCCTTGAGCCAGGGCGGTGCGAACGATCCGCCGGCCCCGATCGCGTAAGGAGCCAGCAGGCTCTGGAGATCCACCTCCTCGATCACCGCGTCGCCTTCTCGGGGCGCGGCGCCCTCCTTCGCGGGCTTCAGCAGCCGCTCGGCGACGGGCCCGCGCGCGCCGAGCCGCAGCGGGGCGCCCGCCGGCGCGGTCTCCACGGCGCGGCGCGCGGCCTGGACCAGGTCGAAGTGCTCGAGGTAGTCGGCGTGATAGGGCGTGATCGGGTACGGGGAGGCGACGAAGCCGCCGCGGTCGCCGCCGAGGCTCTTGGCGATACGCGGCACGGCCGCGCAGCGACCGGCCGGGGTCGCCGCGCCCGGCGCCCCCGCGTTGAGCGCGGCGACCAGGTAACCCGAGAACGACTCCACCGCGGCCACGTTGTTCGGGAGCCGGCCGCCCGCGAAGGGATCGGCGCCGACGTAGGCGTGCAGCGTGCTGTTGCGGAAGAGCGGGACCGCCGCGGCGGGGGTCAGCGTCTCGAGACGGATCTCCTGCGGGTAGTAGCCAGGATAGAACGGCAGCTCATGGCCCGCCTCCGCGGGCGAGGCGATGACGAAAGGCGTGCTGAGAACGAGCGCAG
>Ga0210384_10000198_pt1 | contig 92178 bp, 69 predicted proteins | sample IncBWH2MmetaG_FD_160574 | JGI IMG/M metagenome (GOLD analysis project Ga0210384, IMG submission 160574) | Forest soil microbial communities from Barre Woods Harvard Forest LTER site, Petersham, Massachusetts, United States - Inc-BW-H-2-M | ecosystem: Environmental > Terrestrial > Soil >... | reverse complement strand
ACCTCCGGCCCCATTTCCAACACCGCGACGGTCAGCACATTGACGACTGATCCCGTTTCCTCCAACAACAGCGCCACCGTGATTACCGTTGTGCAGCCTTTAGTCTGCGCCACGCCAGGCAATGACGGCGCGGGCGGCACGCTGACGGGCATTGTCAATACTTACTATCCTCCCAAGGCAAATGGCACTGTCGCGGCCGGTGCGACCACCATCACGCTAGGCACATCGTCGGGGGCGGCCAAGCAGATTGCCATTGGCGACCTCCTGCTGATCATCCAGATGCAAGATGCCCTCATCAATTTCACGAATACCGGTGCCTACGGAGATGCGAGCCCCGGTGATCCAGCCACGGGTTCCACGAATTTACAGAACACTGGGCTGTTTGAATATGTCACCGCTACGAGCACGGTTGCTGCCGGTACCGGCACCTTGACCTTCCTGGGCACCGGGTCTGGAGGCGGTCTTTTGAATTCTTACGTGGCAGCTGCATACACCGCCGGGACAAACGGGCAGCAAACGTATCAGGTCATACGCGTTCCTCAATATACGTCGGCCACGCTGAGCTCAAGCCTCGTTCCGCTTGCATGGAATGGCTCGGTGGGAGGGGTACTTGCTCTCGATGTCGCCTCGCAACTCACTCTGGGAGGAACGGTGGCTGCCGATAGTCTTGGATTTCGCGGCGGCGGGGGAAGAATACTCACCGGAGGGGCGGGCGCGAATACAGATTACATAACCCTCGCCAGCGTTGCGACGAACGCCTCCAAGGGAGAAGGTATAGCAGGTACTCCGCGTTATCTTGCCCCTGCCACTATCGCCACTACCACTACAGCCACGAATAATGGCTCGGAAGGCCTCCCCAATGGAAGCTATGCGCGAGGCGCACCGGGTAACGCCGGCGGCGGTGGTACGGACGGAGACCCTGCCAATAACGATTACAACTCCGGCGGCGGCGCGGGCGGTAACGGCGGCGCAGGCGGGCTCGGGGGTTACGGGTGGAACAGCTATGTCGCGCTCAACACCACCGACGGAGGTTTTGGAGGCTCTGCGTTCCCTGCTACGACAAGCGCCATCGTGATGGGCGGCGGCGGCGGCGCAGGTACCACGAACAACGGCTCTTATTATATTTCGGCCGCGAACAACAATTCGAACTCGCTTCAGGCCAGTTGCTCCACGGGAGCGACCCCTACGTGCACCGGTATCTACAGTAGCGGAGGAGCTGGCGGAAGCATTGTCATCGTCCACACGGGGACCGTAGCAGGCACCGGAACGATTACCTCCAATGGACAATCCACGCTTAGCACGCTCAATGACAGCACTGGCGGAGGCGGAGCGGGCGGCACAATCATTTTCTTCGCCAATAACGGCGGACTCAGCGGGCTTACGGTCAGCGCCAATGGCGGCAGCGCAGGCAACGCCTGGCCGCTCCAAGCTCCCGGAGGATTCTCTGGCCAGCGCCATGGCCCGGGCGGCGGCGGCGGCGGCGGCGTGATTCTTCTCTCCGGCACGCCCACCAGCATGAGTGTCACTGGCGGCGTCAACGGCAACACCAACACGGTTCAGGACTCTTATGGCGCAACGCCAGGCCAAGCGGGTATCACTGCCGCGAATCTCCTCATCACCGAGACGCCAGGGACGCAATCCGGCGCTTATTGTGCCTCGGCCGACCTGGCCGTTACGAATGCAGGTACGCCCAACCTCGTCCTCGCCGGCAGCAACATTACTTACACACAAGTAGTAACCAACAAAGGCCCGATGGCTGCCGTGAATGCTGTTTTCACAGAAGCGATACCCACCAACACAACGTTCCAGTCGCTCACTGTGCCCTCGGGATGGACTTGCACCACTCCCGCCGTCAATGGAACGGGGAACATCAGCTGCACGAATCCGAATGTGGCAAGTTTGGGAACCGGAACTTTCACGCTGGCCGTTCAAGTTAACGGCTCAACATCGTGGGGCACTCAGATTGTGGATGTCGCTGACATAACCTCTGGAACGTCCGATCCGATTCTCTCGAACAACTCGGCCATCGCTACGAATTCGGTTACCTTGTCCACTATGGCCGACGATGCGATCACAAACACTCCCTCGTCGAGTTCGGTCGCCGCCGGGAGCAACATCACTTACACGCAAGTCGTGACCAATAACGGTCCGGCGGCTTCCCCCAATACCACTGTGACCGAGAACCTGCCTGCAAATACGACCTTTGTCTCGGCAAGCGGGGCGGCGGGATGGACCTGCACCTTCATCACCACCACGACCCCGAACTCCATCACTTGTTCTTCGCCGACTGCGCTGGCTTCAGGGTCGAATGCCACGATCACAGTGGTAGTGACCGTGGTCGCAGGGACCGCGAATGGGACAACAATAAGCGACACTGTCAGCGTTGTTTCGGGCGTCGAAGATCCGAACACCGGGAACAATAATGCGACTGCGACCGTTACCGTGGCAGCCGCAACCCAGGCTGATCTAAGCGTGACGAGTACGGCTTCGCCCAATCCCGTCACCGATGGCAACAACATCACCTACACGCAAGTAGTGACCAACAACGGCCCCGCCGCCTCGGCGATTGGGAACGCCACCTTCACCGACACCATTCCCACCAACACGACTTTCGTCTCTTTCACTGTTCCAACCGGCTGGAATTGCGGAGCTCTTCCTGCCGTTGGTGGAACCGGAACTATCACCTGCCACAACACTGCCTCGTTTGCCGCAAACGCCACGGCCAGTTTCCCCCTGGTCGTCAAAGTGAATCAGGGAGTTACGCCCGGCCCGCCCATGTCGCCCATTTCGAACACGGCGAACATCAATATTCCCTGTTCGGCGGCGAGCGACCCGAATTGTACAAATAACACGGTCACAACAAACGTTTATATCGCTACAGCTACGCAGGCTGACGTCGCCATATTGAAGACGGCTTCTCCGGAGCCTGTAAGCCAGGGCACAAGCTTGACCTACACATTGCAGGTCACAAACAATGGCCCCGCGGTGGCGCAAGGCGTGACCGTCAGCGACAACCCGCTTCCGCCCGAAGTTTCGTATGTCTCCGTGTCTACGACGCAGGGCTCGTGCACCTACACCCTGGCCACGAACTCGGTCGGCTGCAATCTCGGCTCGATTAGCGTCGGCGGCCTGGTGATCGTTACGATCAACGTTACCGCCAACACCTTCAGTTCTTCGACGCAATCGACCAACACGGCGACCGTCTCCGCGACCACCACCGATCCGAACACCACAAATAATTCTTCGTCGTCCATCTCGACTATTCTGAGCCCGACTGCCGTCCAGTTGGCTTCCTTCAGTGCGATGCCGCGACAGGGCGGCGGCGTGCTTCTTGAATGGAAAACCCGCGAAGAAATTCGCAATCTCGGCTTCAATGTTTTCCGCTTGGATGGCACTGGCCACCAGCGGCTGAATCCTTCGATCATCGCTGGCTCGGCGTTGCTAATTCGTGGTGGACGTCCGCAGCATGCCGCAAAGACGTATCAGTGGCTCGATCCGAACGGCACGCCACAATCGACTTATGAGCTGGAAGATGTCGACCTGAATGGCACGCGCATGGCGCATGGACCTGTCTCCGTGGACGTGTCGGCAGCTCCACGGTCCGGCGCCATCTCCCAGCCACTTCTTTTGACACAACTCAATCGTGCAATCACGCAGCCCGCCCTTATCGGCCGCCTGCGGCTACCCACGCCACGGCCTATTATTCCGGCTCCCGGGCGAGGCGGACTGCCCGTGTCGCTTGACGGGGACGCGGCAGTAAAAATTTCCGTCCAGGGCGAAGGCTGGTATCAAGTATCAAAGGCTCAGCTCGTCGCCGCCGGTCTCGATCCCAACGCCGACGCGCGGACTCTTCACCTCTACGCCGAGGGCATCGAGCAGCCCATGTTGATTCTTGGCCGCCAGACTGGACCGCTCGGCTCCAACGACAGCATCGAGTTCTACGGAACAGGTATCGACACACCATTTTCCGGTACGCGCGTCTACTGGCTGATTCACGGGTCGCGTCCGGGAATGCGGATCAATTCCATTCCCGCAGTGAATGCCGGACTTTCCGAGCAGCAAAGCTTTCCTTTCACCGTTGTACTGGAACAGCGCACCACCTATTTTGCGACTCTGCTCAACGGCGAAAACAACGACAACTTCTTTGGCGCCGCCGTCACGTCCGAGCCGGTGGACCAGCAACTTACAGTCGCTCACGCGGATCCCAACTCCAGCATGCAAATTTCCGTTGACGTGACGCTGCAGGGCGCCACCGATCAACAAGCGCATAGCGTGTCGGTGTTCTTCAATGGCGCGTCCATCGGCGAAATGGATTTTGCAAACGTAGCCAACGTCACCAACACTTTTCCCATCGACCGTAGTTTGCTGCAGGACGGAGTCAACACCGTCACGCTCACGGCTCTGCAAGGCGACAACGACGTGAGCGTCGTGCAGTCCATCGCTCTTCACTATCCGCATACCTACGAAGCGGATGCGAATTGGCTCAAAGCTACGGCCCCTACAGGCAGCACGCTGCACATCACCGGTTTCACCAACCAGCGGATCCAGGTGTTTGACATCACCAATCCTCTCGCCGTTGAGCAACTTTCCGGCACAATTGGCCAGGAAAGCGCGAGCTACGGCATCACGCTCGGCTTGCCGCCCGCCGCAGGACAGGAACGCACTCTTCTGGTCTTTTCAGACGATCAGATTTCGGCGCCTTCGGGGCTTGCCTTCCACAAGCCCGCTGCGCTCGCCGCGCGGACCTTTGGTAGCCAGATGGTGATCATCACGCATCCCGATTTCCAGTCCGTGCTCGGTCCGCTAGTCAGCATGCACGAATCGAACGGTCTGAGCGTCCAGGTTGTGACCATCGACGAAGTCTTCGATGCCTTCAACTACGGCGAGCGCAGCCCCTTCGCTATCCGCGATTTCCTGCGGAACGCCGAATCACAGTGGACTCGGAAGCCGCAATATCTGCTGCTCGTTGGCGACGCTTCCCTGGACCCGCGCAATTATCTCGGCCTGGGCGATTTCGACTTTGTGCCCACGCGCATCATCGAAACAGCTGCGTTCAAGACCGCTTCCGACGATTGGTTCAGCGACTTCAAGCAAAATGGATTTGAAACGATTGCTACGGGCCGCATTCCGGCGCGTACCGCGTCTGACGCAGCGCTTGTGGTCTCCAAGATTCTGAATTATGAAAAGGGCCTCGCAGGCGGCGCTGGGAATCAACAGGCCCTGCTTGTTGCCGATCAAAATATAGGCGCGGATTTTACGACCGCGACGAAGTTCGCCGCAACGGATCTGCCGTCATCGCTCCAGCCCACGGAAATCTTTGCAGACGGCATGGATCCCAGCGTCGTCACGCAGCAGATTTTCACCGCGCTCAACAGCGGCCCACTCCTAGTCAATTACTCAGGCCACGGATCCGTCGAACAATGGTCATTCGCCGATTTTCTTGACGATACTTCTGTCGCCACTCTCACAAATGGCGATCAATTGTCCGTCTACCTGCTCATGGATTGCCTCAACGGCTTCTTCCAGGACGTTTACTCCACCAGCTTGGCGGAAACTCTTCTGCTCGCGCCCAATGGCGGCGCCGTGGCTGTCTGGGCTTCCTCCGGATTCACCAATCAGCCGCCCCAAGCTTCCATGAACCAGGCGCTGCTTCAGATTCTCAAGACCAGTCCGTCGACGCCGATTGCCGCTGCGATAGTTCAAGCGAAGACCGGAGTGACGGATAACGATGTCCGGCGCACTTGGATCTTCTTCGGCGATCCTGCAATGACCCTGCAGCTCTCGCCGACTACATCAACAGGCCACCACCCTCCAGTGCGCGTGAACCCTCCTGTTGTGTTGCATCCTTAGGTTCAATTCCGTCCGCTGCCGCTCGATACCAAGTTGACTGGGCAAGGCTAACTGCGCGCTGCAAATTTGCGCAGGCATTTCCGGTATGTCTCAGGAGTGTCGAAATCCTCATAAATCGCGCTTGTTCCCGCATCGACAGCTCGGATGCGTTCAGGGATGCGATAGACAACCTCTCGCGCAGTTGATGCGCCACGAAGCTCGTCTCTCAAAGCCGCCGAGAGGATGATAGGATGCCCACACTTGCCTCTGTACCGCGGCATCACGATTTCCTTCGGCGCTTTGCGTTTCCGAAACTCCCGAACAAGCTTCATGACAGTGTGTTTCTGGAGCAGAGGATGATCCACCGGATAAATGAGCACCGCTGCGGACAGTGGAATGCGCTCCATTGCGCAAAGAAGGGAACTCAACTGTCCCTCGCGCCACCGCCGATTAACTACCACCTGCGCCTCTCGCGGCACAGCAGTTCGCACTCGCCCGGCGTCGCATCCGAGCACCACGATGGGTCGCCCAAGGCCCAAACAGTTGTTGAACGCGATCTGGAGAGCCGTTTTTTGCCCGAATTGCGTAACCGCCTTCGGCATGCCCAATTCTTCGGAGCTGCCCGCGGCGAGAATAATCGGAACAATCTTGTTGCGCTCAGTCATGCGGAAGGATGCGGCAGAATAAACGACGACGCTGGGAATAGCCAGCGTCGATAGGCCGCTTGAGTTCGCCATCTTGTTTCGCTTACTTGGTGGAGCATCGTTTCACCTTGCCACCCCCGTTCATTCAAAATAGAATGCGCCGGGCATCGCGAATCTGCTCCTGATCCTCGACAAGCCGCGATCCGGACTCCGCCCAGCGCCCAGCGGGAACGAACGTGTATTCGATTCCTTTTTCCTACCATCGCGCCGCAACGCTCGAAGAGGCTTCCAAGCTGCTTCTGCAACTGGGAGAGGAAGCGCGTTTGCTTGCCGGAGGGCAAAGCCTGATCCCGCTGATGAAGATGCGTCTGGCGCGGCCCGCAGCCCTGGTGGACATCAATGGCATTTCTGGCCTGAGCACCATCGAACGTCAGAACGGTGAACTGCGATTTGGTGCGCTCGCGCGTCACGCCGACATTGAGAATTCCGAAATCGCCGCGTCCATTCCGATCTTGCACGACTGCGCGGCAGGCATCGCCGACGTTCAGGTGCGCAATCAGGGCACGATCGGCGGCTCCCTCGCCGAAGCTGATCCTAGCGGTGACTGGAGCGCTGTTCTTCTTACGCTCGAGAGTTCGGTGCGCTGCGCCGGATCCCAGAGTGAGCGAACCGTGCCGCTCGAAGAGTTCATCAAGGACGCCTTCACAACCGTCCTCAAACACGGCGAACTCGTGCGCGAGGTGATTGTCAAAATTCCGCCAAAAGGCAGCGGCGGCGCTTACGTCGCGTTCAAAAGAAGCGCCCCGGTCTATGCGACAGTAAGCGCGGCGGTTCAGCTCGTCCTAGACGCCAGGAACATTTGCAAGGATGCGCGCATCGTACTCGGTTGCGTCGGCTTGACCGCTCTTCGCGCGAAGGAAGCCGAGGCGGCCCTGAGCGGCAAGCCCCTCGACGAGAAGAATATCCAAGGTGCCGCGAATGCGGCCCACGACGAAGCGCAGCCGCAAAGCGATATGCGAGGTTCGGCGGAGTACAAACGCGTCCTTGTGGCCGCGCTCGTGAAGCGCGCCATAAGCATTGCTTCGCGGCGCGCTCGCGGTGAGCAGGCAGAAGCGGGACACGAATATGCCGGACGCTGACAAAATGCTCGTGCGAATGCGCGTGAACGGTGAACATCGCGAGACAACCGTCGAGCCGCGCACTTTGCTCGTCGAGTTTCTACGCGATCATTTGAACCTAACGGGCACGCACATCGGCTGTGACACCACGTATTGTGGCGCGTGCACCGTTCTGCTTAATGGGCGCACCGTAAAGTCTTGCACCCTGTTTGCTCCTATGGCGGATGGCGGCGAGGTCACGACCGTCGAAGGACTCTCGACAAATGGCGAGCTGCATCCAGTGCAAAAAGCCTTTGCGGACTGTCATGGTTTGCAATGCGGCTACTGCACGCCCGGGCTTCTCCTATCCACACTTCATTTGCTTTCTCATACGCCGAAGCCCACGGAGCAACAAATTCGCAAAGGGATCGCCGGCAACACTTGCCGTTGCACCGGCTACCAGAACATTTTCAAAGCCGTTCGCGCCGCCGCAAACGATATGGAGAAGCGCTGAGCATGGAGATCAAGTTTGGCGGAGAATTCGTGGTAAAGAAAAAGCCGGAAGACGTTTACAGTTTCTTGATCGATCCGCATCGCTTCTGTCCGCTCTTGCCCGATTATCAAAGCATGGAGCGGCTGGACGACAAGAATTTCAAGGTTAAGCTGAGCGTGGGAATCTCGCACATTCGCGGCACGGCGGCAGTGAAAATGTCGCTGGTGGAAAGTGAGCAGGACAAGCACGCGGTCTATCAAGGAAACGGTGAAGTTCCCGGCGGGTCCACGACGTTGCGCGCAGGCTTTGACCTGGAGCCCGCGCCCCACGGAAGCACAAAAGTAATTTGGAGCGGACAGTCGAACGTAATGGGACCGATCGCGTCACTTGCTGGCGGAATGCTCGAACCGCTTGCAAAAAAGAACGTGCAGAAGCTTATAGACGGATTGCAAAAGGCTCTCAGCTAGGCGTACGGCCAAGCTATGGCAAAAACAGCGCACACAAAGAGGAAAAAAGCCAAATCGCACGCTCCCTCCGCGCATAACGGCGCGCAAGCCGCTGCGAAGTGGGTCGGCCAACCCATCCGCCGCAAAGAAGAAGACCGCCTCGTGCGCGGCAAGGGCATCTTCGTCGATGACCAAAAGCTTACCGGCATGCTGCACATCCGCTTTGTGCGTTCCTCGTATGCGCACGCAAAAATCACGCGCGTGGATGTTTCGAAAGCCGCCGCGTTGCCCGGTGTTGTTTGCACCCTGACGGGTACGGAAGTAAAGGGCATGGTGAATCCCTTCATCGAGATTGGCCCGGACGTCGGACAAAAAATCGCGGACTATCCGATGGCGGTCGACAAAGTCGCTTACCAGGGCGAGCCCGTTGCCGCTGTTGTGGCTGAAACGCGCATGATCGCCGAAGATGCCGCGGAACTTGTGGAAGTCGAGTACGACCCGCTGCCGCCCGTCATGACTGCGGAAGACGCCCTGAAAGACGAAAGCCTCCTCCATCCGGAGATGGGCACAAACCGCAATTGGCATGGACTCTTTGAATTCGGGGACATGGAGAAAGCTTTCAAGCAAGCCGCTCACACCGTCCACATCGGCCGGCTGCACTTCCATCGTTTTTCCAGCACGCCGCTGGAAAACAACGCCATGATCGCGGTGTGGGACTCGCGCTCGGAACGCATCGAATATTGGTCAAACAATTCTTTCCCTTCGTTCGCAGCCCAATTCCTCTCTCCGGCGCTTGGTGTTCGAATCGATCAGATTTTGATGAAGAGTTTCGATATCGGCGGCGGCTTCGGAATTAAGATCACCAACTATCCGTACATGGCCGTGTGTGCGCTGGCTTCGCGCAAGGCTGGCGACCGTCCCGTGAAATGGGCAGAAACGCGCACCGAGCACATGCAAGCCAGCGCCCACGGAAATGAACGGACTTTTCTAGACACCCGCGTGGCCCTCGACAAAAATGGCGTCATCAAGGCGATTGATTCGCGCCACGTTGACGATTGCGGCGCCTATCCTCGCTACGAGCCGCTGGGCTGCGTCATTTGGGCGCAAGTGCTCGCGGGTTCCTACCGCGTCAAGAATATTCGCATCGACATGAATCAGGTCCTCACGAATAAGTGTCCCGTTGGTCCTAATCGCGGCTACTCGCGCATGCAGCAGCTTTGGTTTATGGAGCGCGTGCTCGATATTTGCGGCCACTCGCTCGGAATTCCCACCGACGAGATGCGTGTGCGTAACTACATTCGCAAAAACGAAATGCCGTATACCACGCCTAACGGCTGCGTTTACGACTCCGGCGATTACGCCGGCATGCTCGCAATGGCAAAAGATCTTATTGGCTGGGACGACTGGAAGAAAAAACAGGCCGCCGCCCGCAAAGAAGGCCGCTGGATCGGCCTCGGTATCGGGTCCACGCTCGACTCAGGAACAAATAATTTCGGACAAGCGCGCATCATCAATGCTGGTGCTCCCTTTTCCGGACAATCCAAAGCCGCGATCGCCAAATTGGATATCTACGGTGAGGTGGTGATCACCATGGGTTCCGTGCCGCAAGGTCAAGGGCATGAGACCACCGCTGCACAAGTAGTTGCCGATGTTCTCGACATTTCTCCCGATCTCGTTAAGGTCAAGCCAGGATTCGATACCGAGCAGAATGCTTACACCGGGCATACGGGAACGTATGCCAGCCAGTTCGCGGTCACTGGAATTGCAGCCATTCACGGAGCGGCCGAGAAACTGCGTAAGGAAATGAGCCGTCTCGCCGCGTGGGCGCTGAAAGCAAAGGAAAAAGATCTTGAATTTGGCATTGGCGCGCAAGGACCCGAAGTTCGCGACAAGCGCACGAAGAAGTCGATCAACTATTGGGCGCTCGCAAACATCGTGAACGTTAACAACGCGGGCATGCCAGAAGATTTGTGGGATGTGACGCTGAACTGCCGCCACGTCTACCACGCGCCATTCCAACTGCCGGACATTAATCGCAAGTATGGGAATCTCACACTCACCTATGCGGCGCAGATTCACGTCGCCGCAATCGAGGTCGACCGCGAGACCTACCAGCCGAGAATCCTTGCGTACGCCTGCGTGGACGATTGCGGCCGCGCCATCAATCCGCGCATCGTCGAGGGCCAAGTCCACGGTTGCACCGCCCACGGTATCGGCGCCGCCCTCATGGAGCATTGCGCCTACGATACGGATGGCAATCTGCTGGCCTCGACTTTTAGCGACTACACGCCGATCACCGCGATGAATATGCCCGACCTTCTCTACGGCCACATGGAGTCGCCATCGCCTTTCACGTTCAACGGTGCTAAGGGCATGGGCGAAGGCGGCGCTGCTCCGGTTCACACTATCTGCGCGGCTTTGCAAGACGCCCTATATTCCAGGGGAGTCATCATCGATGACTCGCATAACACCGGCGATTCCGTCTTTCGCGCGATGCAGCGCGCACGCCAGGGCGAATTCGCCGGGATGGTCCGTGTCGAACATCACCGTACCGCGCGCTAGAATGTCTCGTTGCACAATTCAGATCTCCGTCCACTAGGAGCTATGAAGCGCATCTGCATTATCGGTTGCGGCTCAATTGGCAGTCTATACGCCGCGCATCTCGCGCGAGTGGCGGAAGTGTGGGCTTTCGTCCGACGCCCCGAACATGCGCGCGCGCTCAACGAAAATGGACTGCACGTGTCGGGAGGCCATGAATTTCACACTCACCTGCGCGCCACGCACGATCCCGCCGAATTACCCCAATTCGATCTCGGCATTGTCTCGTGCAAAGGCACGCAGACTGCCGAAGCTCTCGGTCCCGTCGCTCATCTCTTTGATAATGGCGCGATTCTTTCTGCGCAAAATGGACTCGGCGCCGAGGAGATCATTGCCGATCTCGCAAAGACGTACGTCATCCGCGGCACAACGTTTATGAGCGGAACGCGCCACGACGACACCCACGTTCAATACGAACTCGACACCGCCACCTGGATGGGCCCCTTCGAGCCCACGAACACACCGTTCTCCTTGGTGAAGGAAACCGCTGACCTGCTCGTGGCGGGAGGCCTAAAAGCCGTGGCGCTCGAAGACGCCCGCCCCGCCCAGTGGTCCAAAGTGATCTTCAACTCGTCCGTCAACGCAGCCTCTGCATTGACGGAACTTCCGCACTCACTGCATTTCTCTCAAGAGAATCAGTTCAACGATCTCGGCCACCTCCTTCATGATTTGATCGACGAAGGAACGCGCGTGGCGGCCGCACTCGGCATCCAACTCTACGAAGATCCCTGGGAAATGAACAAACTCGGCGCGCAGACCGATCATCCTCCTTCCATGCTCTACGACATTCGCAATAAGCTGCGCACCGAAGTAGACTTTCTCGGCGGCGCCATCGCCCGCGAAGCGCTTCGCGCGGGCATTCCCGCGCCGCTGCACACCGCGCTCTATCGCCTCATCAAAGGCAAGGAAGCTTCCTGGAGCTACAAGGGCAAGGAGCGCGACGCCGGAAAGTAGGCGGGCAACGCATGGCTTACGCAGTAGATAGCGACAAATGGCAGCGGGTGCGGCAGATGATGGAGCGGCACGATCTCGATGCCGTTGTTGTTCGCGCGCCCGATAATGTTCTCTATCTCTCGAATTACTGGACGATGAAGGGTTACGACCTCGCGATTTTTCCGCGCGAGGGAGATCCCACGCTTCTGGTGATCGAGCCCCAATTCCGCGAAGCACAGCACACAGCTTGGAACAAAGACGTGCGCTTCTTTCCCTTCTATCATCCCAAGGATCCGCGCCCGCCCATGATTCGCGCCGTCGAGATGGCCGTCGAGGTCTTACACGAGCGCAAACTGAACGGACGCGTCGGCATTGAGCTCTCCCAAACATCCCAGATTTGCGATCGCATGGTTGGAGAGCCAACAGTCTACTGGCAAGGTTTCTACGACGCCTTCCACGCGGCTTGCCGCGAAATTGTCGACGCCGCCCTGCTGCTCGCCGAAGTCCGTATGATCAAAACGCCCCAGGAAATCGAGCGCATGCGCCTGGCCAACGAGCTCGCGGCCATCGGCATGGAACACGCGCGAGAGAATATCAAGACGGGCATGAAAGAAAGCGAAGTCGCTGCAATGATCGAGGGCCACATCCACGCCGTCGGCGTTGGCTACAAAGGCAAAGTCGAAATGGCTCGAGCCTTTACGTTGGTTTGGTCCGGCCGGGGCATCGCGACCTTCACATCCACAAGTCACCGCCCTGTGATCGAAGATGAGCCCACGCTTGTTGAAATCTGGGTTTGTGCCGACGGCTATTGGACCGATTTGACGAAAAATCTTTGTCCTGGAAAACTAACTCCCGCCTACAATCGCTTGCTCGACCAATTGTTGAAGATTTTCGACGATGCTGTTGGTTGCGTCCGCAACGGCGCTCCGCTTGGCGAAATCGACCGCATCATTCGCGATGGAATCGATGCAGCCGGCTATCCAGGACAACCGTCGCACCCAGTCGCGCACGGCGTCGGCGCCCGCGCTCACGAGGCGCCCTATTCTCATCGCATAGTGCCGGGTGAAATGCGCTCCGGGATGGTGCTCGCGATCGAGCCCGGCATATATTGGGAAGGCGGCGGGGGATTGCGCCTCGAAGACAATTTTCTGGTGACGGAAAAAGGATGCGAAAAACTGTGCTCCTATCCCGACGATTTTCGCCTTTGAGCGCGCCATGAAAAACGCACACGCCGTACGGAGGTCTCTGTCTCAATGAGGGAAGACCTGGCCAACGCGATTCTCTCGCAAGTCCGCGAGGACGAAATCGTCTCGATGGCCTGCGACGTCGTGAATATTCCGAGCCCCACCGGCGAAGAACTGGAAATGGGTCGTTACATGCGCAGCGCTTTCGAAGAAGCCGGATTGAACGTCACTTGGCAGGAAGTCGAAGACGGTCGCGCAAACGTCGTCGGCCTTTGGGAAGGCGCCGGCAACGGCAGAAGCCTGATGTTCAACGGTCACATGGATACGTCGAACTCCGGTCGCGAAACTTTTCTGTCCGGTCTCGGCTACAAACCAAAAGCGGTAATTCGCGATGGAATGATCTACGGCCTCGGCATCTACAACATGAAAGGAGCGCTGGTCTGCTACACGGAAGCCGTCAAAGCCTTGATGCGCGCCGGAATAAAGCTCGAGGGCGACGTTACCATTGCCGCCGTCGCCGGCGAAATTGAAAAAACGCAATGGGGTGACGAGTTTGTCGGCAAAGAATATCGCGGCTACGGCGTCGGCTCACACCATCTCGTCAACCACGGCGTTTTGCCGGACATGTGTATTTTGGGAGAGCCCACGGACATGCAACTCGTCCTGGGGCACTACGGAGCGGTTTGGGTACGCATTTCCACGCATGGGCACTATGTGCACACAGCCTTCACTCGCGGCAAGCAGGACCAAAGCTCCATTTTCCGCCTGAAGGAAATTCTCACGCCCATTTATGAATGGATCGCCGCATGGGAAAAGAGAGCCGTCTACGACGGCCAGCCCGGCGTTGTGAATGTCGGCTGTATCCGCGGCGGCCATCCCTGGCGTGTCAGCCGCACTCCCGACCGCGCGGATGTTTTCTTGGACGTGCGCGTGCCGCCAATGATGCCGCTCAAGGAAGTGCGGGTCGCCATCAAACAACTCGTCCTCGACTTGCGAATAAAGCATCCTGACTACGATGTCGAGTACGAGACTTTCGTGTCCGTGCCCGGCGCGGAAATCTCGAAAGATCATCCGCTCGTGAAAACGGTCGAAGCTTGTCACGAGCGCGTCCTGGGCACGCCTGCGAAGTACACTACCGTTTTGTGGGATTCCGATGCCTCCGTGATGACGCGCTACGGAATCGAAACGCTCAATTACGGACCGTCAAGCGGCCCACGCGACGCCGAAGGCGAAAAGGTTGCCATCGAAACGCTCGTGAGCACCGCCAAGGTTTATGCGCTGGCTGCGGCGGAAATCTGCGGTGCGCGCTGACGAGGGCCGGAGCCACTTCGATGACTAGCCAAAAAGAAATCGAGCGCCGTTATAACAACATTCGCGCCGCCATGGCCGCGGAAAAAGTCGACGTCCTGATTGTTTGCGGCAATCAATACACCGGATTTGAAGGCGCCGTGCGCTATACCTCCGGTTTCGAAATCGTCCACCGCTACGTGTACGTCTTGATTCCGCTCGCGGGTGATCCCGTTCTCGTCTTCCCCCGCGAAGCCCGGTGGATCGGCGACAAAAAAGCCCCTTGGGTTCAAGAAAAGGTCTGGGCGGAAATTCCCGGTAAATGGTTGCGCGAAGAGATCGAAAAGCATCAATGGAAACGTGTCGCCGTTTACGGCATGGACTTCGTGATGGCCGTCCGCGACTACCGCGAACTCCAACAAGGCTCCTTCGAGCTTGTTCCGTTCGATTTTCAGTTCGACATGGCGCGCGCCGTCAAAAGCGAAGAAGAACTTGCCGGATTTCGCGACAGCATGAATATCATCCTCGACGGCTTTCACGCTTTGCTCGGCGCTTATGACCCGGGCAAGAGTGAAGCAGAAATCATGGCGCCCGCTGTCGAACGCTTTTTCGCGCGCGGCGCCGGGTCCCGCATGATGAACATCGTGCTTAGCGGCACAGGCGGCGAGGCAGAAGCCCACTTCAAAGTTCCTTCACTGCGCAAAGTGGGCGCCGACGATCTGCTGCTCTATTCCCTTGAGATCGCGGGGGCCGATGGGTACTGGGTGGAATTCTCCCGCGCGCTGATCCGCGGCAAAGTCAGCCCGCGCACGCGAGCCATGAGCGACGTGTATCCCCAAGCCATGGAAGCTGCGCGCAAAAAAATGCACGATGGCGCGCTCGCGAGCGATGTCCACAAAGCCGCGACAAACATTTTCGACAAAGCGGGATTCAAACTCGGGCACCTTACCGGCCACTCGATCGGCATGACCATGCTCGAAAACCCCGCCATCGGCGCGAACACGCACATCGAACTGAAAGAAAACATGGTCCTCAGTTTCCATCCGCAGGTAGTCGATCAGGACGGCCAAGTCTGTCTCTACACGCAGGACACCTATCGCGTCGGAAAGAAAGAAGGTGAATGCCTCGCGAACGTGCCATGGCGCTTCTACACCGGCGTTGAGGCGTTGAAGATCGCATGAGCGTGAAGATTTGCATTGTCGGCTGCGGTGCAATCGGAAGTATCTTCGGCGCGCACCTCGCCCGCCTCGAAGACATCGAAGTCCATGCCTACGATATTTGGAAGGGCCACACACAAGCAATCAATGAACGCGGCTTGCGTATCAGCGGCGCCGCCGATTTCACTGTGCGTCTCCACGCGACTTCTGATGCCAGCAAAATTCCGCCTTGCGATTTCGGCATTGTCGCGACAAAAAGCACACACACTTGCAGCGCCATCGAACAAACCGCGCACATTTTCAATGAGAAGAGCGCCGTCTGCTCCGTCCAGAATGGTGTCGGCAACGAAGAGATTCTCGCCAAGCATGTGCGGTACGTGATTCGCGGCACTACATTTCCAGCGGGCCATGTCATCGAGCCAGGCCACGCCTGTTTCGACATTAACGGCGACACTTGGATCGGGCCATTCGAACCAACAAACACGACTTACGCGCGCGTCGCGCAACTCGCCGAACTCCTCAATCGCGCCGGACTACGCGTAATTCCTCTCCAGGACGCGCGCGGCGCACAATGGACCAAGCTAATCTTTAATGCTTCAACAAATCCCGTGGGCGCGCTCACTCTACTTCACCACGGCGCCGCCACCCGCTTTCCTCCGACTGGCGCTCTTTTCAACGCTCTTATCGCTGAAGGGGAAGCCGTTGCAAGGGCGCTTGGCATTGAGCTTCATGGCGATCCCCGCGCGCTTGTGCAAAAAGGCGCCAACGCACCCGGCAAACACAAAGCCAGCATGCTCCAGGACATTCTTGCCAAGCGCCAGACCGAAGTGGATTTCATGAACGGCGCCATCGCCGATTGGGGCGAAAAAATGGGCGTTCCGACGCCGCTCAACCGGGCGCTCTGGCAACTCACAAAAGGACTCGAACATTCGTGGACCGATCCGGCTTAGCGTGCAATTTCGCCGGCCCGTCTTCACGGAGCAAAAGTGAAACGATGACCATGCCTTTCAAAATCGGCGTCTTGCAACTCAGCATGGAGCCGCTGGGCGAAACAATAAAAATGGCGCAAGCCTGCGACACCGCCGGATTCGACACCTTCTGGCTTGCGGAAGCCTACCCGTGGTGGCGCAAACATTCCATGGAAGCGCGTTCCTCCACAGCAATCACCGCCATCGTCGCCCGCGAAACCCAAAAAATCGTCATCGGCTGGGGCATTATCTCTCCGTACACGCGTCACCCCGTCCAGATCGCTATGGAGGCGCGCGTCCTTCAGGAGGCAGCTGGGAAAGATCGTTTTCTCCTTGGCCTCGGCGCGTCGAAAATCTTCATGAAAGAAATCGGCGAGGGCGAAAAGGGGAAAGAAGTCGGTCCCGCCACGGTCATGCGCGAAAGCATCGAAATCATCGAAGCCATGCTCGCTGGCAACGAAGTGAAATACGAAGGCAAAGCTTTCCAAGCTTTTTCGCCCGCACTGAAGCCCGATGCTCACGTGCCTCGCTGGCGCGTACCAATCTACGTTGGCGCGACAGGCCCGGTGTTGCAGCGCCTCGCCGGCTCGCACTCAGACGGTCTGTTGACCGCTAGCATCACCACGCCAAAATTCGTTCAATACTCGCGAAGGCTGATGGAAGAAGGCGCCCGCAAACTTGGCAAAGATCCGGCCAAACTCGATCTAGGCTCAGTCATCGTCGGCAGCGTCGGCGAAGATCCAAAGACGGCGCGCGAGGGTGCTCGTGAAATGGCCGCCATGTATCTCGCTAACAAAGTCCAGAACATCCGCGGCTCCGCGGACACTCTTCTCGAATGCGCGGGACTCTCTTTTGACGAGATTCGTCCCATCGCCGAAGCCATGGAAACGGCCGGCCGCAAAGCTGCAGCCCGCGAGGTTACAAACGCTGTTCTTGAAAAAGTCTGCCCGATCGCAGGCACGCCCCATCAGTGCATCGAGCGCCTCGAAGAGTACCGCGCAGCAGGCTGCACGCACATCATGCTGGAGCTTTGGGGAGACGATCGTCTCGAACAAGCGCGGCTGTTCGGTGAAAAAGTTCTGCCACACTTCGGTAAGAAATAGGACGACTCGCTCACGAACTTCGGAAAAATCAGTCGGCTGCCGCCGATTCGCCGCAGTATTTTTCTCTGTAAGAAACCACCGGATTTCGCAGCACTCCGATTTTCTCGATCTCGCACTCCACCACGTCGCCGGGTCTGAGATACAGCGACTTCGGGTCGCCGCTAAACGCCGCAACACCTGACACCGTTCCCGTGGAGAGCACATCCCCCGCCGAATAACCCATAGGCGAATAGTGCGCAATGATTTCCGGCACCGTCACGGACATCTTGCTCGAGTGCGATTGCTGTCGCACTTTCCCGTTCACACGCAATTCCATCGCCAGATTGTTTGGGTTCGGAATTTCATCTGCCGTCACGATGTGCGGCCCGAGCGGGCAAAACGTGTCAATCCCCTTGCAAAAACTGAAAACGCCCGACTTCATTTCCGTACGCTGAATATCGCGCGCGGTCACATCATTGAAAATCACGTACCCGCCGATGTAGTCGCCCGCTCGTTCTGCAGAAAAGTGCTTTCCGAATTTCTTCAGCACCACCGCAAGCTCCAGCTCATAATCCAGCTCTTCGGTCAGATGCTCGGGATAAACGATCTCCTCGTCCGGCCCGATGATCGCATCCACGTTCTGAAAGAACACAATCCAGGGAAGCACGGGATGCGAAAATCCCGAGTTCTGCGCTTCCTCATGATGTTCGCGAAAATTTCCGGCCGTGTGAAAGAATTTCTTTGGGCTAATGGGAGCTCTGATTTTCACTGCGTCGCGCCGATAAAAAATCGCCTCGCCCGAGGCGCCTCGAATTTCCGGTCCTTCTTTCTGTGCGTACTCGAGGGCAACCCTCGCGCCATCCAGCCCGCGATCACCATTGGCAAAAAGGCCGCGCATGTCAGCTGGAACGCGAGCGTCCGCGAGCGCGTAGAACGCCCCCTCCCGCTCCACGTTCCGCAGATGCAGCGCGTAGGCTGCGTTGAGGTCCACGATCAATCCATCTGGCGTGAGCCCCCCGATGCGGTTCTCGCGCGCCTGCGAATGGAACGTAACAAGTTTCATCGAGATTCCTTCAAGTCTTGGGACCTGACAATTTGTTCCAAATCTCCAGCCTTTCTCGCTTCATAGAGCGAGTGGCGGCGTGGCTACCCTTTAATCGGCAATCCCGTGAAGCGAATCCCCGCGCTATGCACCTTATAGCGAATGTTTATCCCCACCAGAAGCGCCGTAAGCGATTCCACAATCCGCGCGTTCTCAAGTTTCCCGCCGTTGAGCGCGCGTGCTCCGGGAATTTTTCCCGCAAGCTCCGAAGCGATTTGTTTTGCGCGGTCGTCATCGCTGCACACCAGTATGTCGCAGTCGACAGCCTCATCCTTTGAAAGCAGTTCAGCGCCGAGATTTTGGAACGCCGCCGCCACGCTGATTCCCGCAGGCAGCAGTTCCTTAGTCTGCTCCGCTGCCGATCCCTGCCACACGCCTAGCACCCTCGTGGCAGATCCTCCAACCGTAGCCGCCAGTGGCACCGTCGTATCGATCACCACCGTCCCAGGCTTCCACACGCTTTTCAGTTGTTTCAAAAGGGTCGCACAACCGGAAAACGGAACCGTCACCACCACAACCTCGCACTGCGAGGCCGTCGTCGCATTGTCGGCTCCCTCAATTTTCGCCGAGTCCCCAATACGCGCCAGCAATTGCGCCGCAGTCTCCGCCGCGCGCTGCGCGTCCCGTGACCCAATCACAATCTCTTCGCCCGCTCGCGCCCATCGGTACGCCAGACCCGATCCCTCCGGCCCTGTGCCGCCCAAAATCCCAATTTTTCTATTCATCCAGCTTTTCCTCGACCCGCCGATTTTTCTCTGCTCGCTCTCTGAACTCGAAACGAGCGCCACTTTGCCTGCTCCCCTCCTCCGCCTCTGGTACGATGGCCTTAGCTCGTCGTGCTCACTGCAGACCGATGAGAGCAAACGATACCACGCAAGTCAACGGGCCATTCATGGAAACTACGGGCCAGCCAGAACGCGCGCAACGCCTCACCGAAGAGCGGACAAATACGCCTTCCGCATTCCACGCCCTACTTCTGCCCATCAAAGACTTGCAAAATGCGAAGCAACGCCTCGCAGGTGTGTTAACTCCTGACGAACGCTTCGGCCTCGCACAAGCGATGCTGGCGGACACAGTCCGCGCCCTTTGCGGCGTGCGGCGCGCGCACAAAATATTTGTGATCACAAATTACGCGCCCGCCATCGAGATTGCCGCCCAATACGGTTGGGAAAGCTTTCGTGAAGAGCACCAAGTCTCGGAGAGCGCGTCGGTCGATTTTGCCTCGCGTCTATGCGCCGAGCGCGGAGTCGCGGGGCTTCTCCGCTTGCCTCTCGATCTTCCGCTAATACAAGCCGGAGACATCGACGATCTCCTCGCGACGGAATGCGCGGCCCCTGCAGCCGTCATCGTACCCTCACGCGACGGCACCGGCACCAACGCGATTCTTCGCACGCCGCCGACGCTTTTCCCATCGCATTTTGGGCCGAACAGTTTTGAAAAACACTGCAGCGAGGCGGAGCGAGCCGGTGCAAAAATCATCATTCGAAGAAACGAGCGGCTCGAAATGGACGTGGACGATGAGGCGGATCTGCGTGCGCTGCTACGCCACGATCTAACGCAAACCGCAACAGGGAAATGGCTCGAAGAAAGCGGAATTGCAGCGCGCTTTAGAACTCGCGCAATCGCGGTATGAATATTCGGTGAACAATCCTGGCCGTTTCTTCGAGGGCCCACAAGCCCATCACTAGCTTCTTACTTCGTTGCCGCGCTCCCATCGCGCCCCACGCCCAGCGCATCGGCCACTCGATTGATGTAGTTGAACCACGACGCAATCAGCGTAACTTGCAAAATCCCGCGGTCGTCGAAACCGACGGCTCGTAACTTCTCGTGATCCTCCGGCCAAACTTTCGTCGCGTCCTCCGTCAATTTCACGACATAGTCCAGCATCGTGCGGTCCTGTTCACTGATCGGCGCGGTCCGGTAATCCTTCTTCAGCGCTTCTACCATCTCTTGATCCAACGTCACCCTACGCAGAAACTCTGCGTGAGATTCAATTCAATACTGGCACCGGTTCGTGACCGAAACCATTGTCGCGATCATTTCATGTTGATGCCTCTTCAGAGGCAATTCGGGAGACATCAGCGCGCCGAACGTGCTGAAGGCATGAAAAAGCACGTCGGGAAACAGCGAGTGCGAGCCAACGATGCTCTGCTCAACTCCCGCAAAAACCGCGGCCACCGGCATCGCATATTCCGCCGGATAAAACTTGCGCTCGTCCTCAATCGCCTTCTTGACGCTGTCGTCCTCTTCCATTCGAACTGTCTTGATCCAAGTCATACTCGCTCGCCCCCAGAAAATGCCGCGATAAATCGGCAGTTTCTACCGTTAATGAAATCACGTTCTTGTTTCCTTTTCCGTCGCTGCTCCTGTTTTCGTCTGGCAGAATTTTCATTCTCGCAAACTCGTCTGCACAAAGAAAGGCGGCCGGATGCTGTGCTGGCATCCGGCCGCGGGTGCTTTGGGGTGCCTCCACGTCGCCTAATCTCGGTAAGGTGGGAAGCAATTTAATCGTTGCGTGTGTTATAGCGGGGTCTCAAAGAACTGGCAATAATGCAAAACGATTAGAAACCGACTTTATTTTGTAACTCCTTTATTTTCAACGATTTCGTAGGCCATTCCGGTGGTCAGATCCTTATATTCCTCACTCCTCCCGCTTGGCCAGTCTATCGTCACCCGTTCAATCTTCTCGCTTTTCCCAACTCCAAACGTCACCGGCAGCTCGGATTGCGACAAATAGCTCGACCCGCCGTGCACCATTCTCCATTGGCTCTTCCCGCCGTTTCCCCCGGGGAAGATCCGCACAATTGCCCCAATCGCGTCCCGGTTTGATTTTGTTCCCGTTAGGTGAAACCGGATGCTTCGATTTCCGTCAGTCTGATCATTCCGGTATAGATACGCCGGCCCGTTATTCGTTGTCAGCAACAAATCCAAATCGCCGTCGCGATCGAAGTCGCCATAGGCAAGTCCTCGCCCGACGATCGGTGTTTCAAAACCGCCGCCGATCTCCCGAGCAACGTCGCGAAATTTTCCAGCTCTCTGATTCAAAAAAAATTGCGGAGCTTGCGCATAGCCCACATTGCCTCGAATGTTTCGTACCGTCTCATCGATATGCCCATTCGCCACGGCTAGGTCCAGCCAACCGTCCAGATTTGCGTCGAAAAAAGCGCATCCAAAACCAAGAGTGCTCCGCGAGGCCGCGCCCAGTCCGGAGGCGACGGCAATATCGTCGTAAGTTCCCCCGCCAACGGAATGATAAAGCCCGATCATCTCGTTATCGAAGTTTGTGATGGCCACCCCGGCCTTGCCGGAATTTTCAAAATCTCCCGTGTCGACTCCCATGCCGGCCCGGGCTTTTCCTTCCGTGCTGAAAGCAAGCCCCGCTTCCACCCCCACATCCTTGAATTTTCCGTTTCGCAGATTTTTGTAGAGCTTGTTGGGCTGTGTGTCGTTCGCCACCAGCAAATCTGGCCAGCCGTCCTGGTCGTAGTCCAGCATCGCCACGCCCAGCGATTTCGAGCTGCTATCGAAAATCCCGCTCGAAGCTGTCACATCCTCAAACGTTCCATCGCCCCGATTGTGAAAGAGCCAGCAGGTGTCCCCGCGATACGCTTCTGGCGTGCAGTACGATTTGTGCGTCCCATCCAGACTGCAAAAGACATCGTGCTCCGGCGACCAACGCACGTAGTTGCACACAAAAAGATCCAGCAAGCCATCGCGGTCGTAATCAAACCAGAGAGCCGATGTGCTGAATCCTTGCCGCCCCAGCAAACCGCTCGCTTTCGTCACATCGACGAAAGTGCCCTTGCCCGTGTTGCGAAAAAGCCGGCTTTGCCCCACGCAACTAATGAAAATGTCAGGAAAACCGTCGTTGTTGTAATCCCCCGCGGCTACTCCCATTCCATACATCTCGACGTCCAGCCCCGCGGCGCGCGTCACATCGATGAACGTCCCGTTGCGATTGTTCCGGTAAAGCTTCAGGGTTGACCCTTGCTGCGCGTGGCCTGGCCAGTCCATTCCGTTGACCAGTAGAATGTCCTGCCAGCCGTCACGGTCGTAATCGAGGAAGGCACAGCCCGATCCAAGCGTCTCCGGCAACAGCTTTCCGCCGTATGCCCCGCTGTTGTGCTGAAACTGAATCCCTGCAGCTGTAGTCACATTTGTAAGATGAAAACCAAGGTCGCCGCTTGCTTGCGCAAATATGTGTGCCGGTGATATCGCTGCTCCGATTCCCGCCGCGCATGCGTTCCTTAAAAAATCGCGCCGCCTCAAGGCAGATTCACCAGGCCGTTTCGAATGGCATAAACCACAAGCTCCGCCGTCTTGTGAATCCCCAGCGCATCCATGATGTTCGCGCGATGCACGGACACCGTATTCGCGCTCAGATTCAGCTCACCGGCAATCTCCTTGTTGGATTTTCCCGCCACGATCCGCTGCAACACTTCGAGCTCTCGGGGCGTCAGCCCGCCCTCGCGCTCGCCCTTTAGCGCAGCCGGCCGCGCCACTTGTGGATCGAGAACCTTTTCGCCTTTAGCCACCCGCTTGACCGCGTTCGCAAGATCGAGGTCCATCGCGTTCTTCAAAATGTATCCGCGCGCGCCAGCGTCCAACGCCTGCCGCACCAGCGTGTCCTCCGAATGCATGCTCAACATCAAAATTGCCGATTCCGGACGTGCCTCGAGTATTTTCCGCGTGGCCTCCAGTCCATTCATTCCCGGCATCGCACAATCCATCACGATCACCGCAGGCTTTTCTTTGCTCGCCAGGCGCACTGCTTCCTCGCCGTTACTTGCCTCACCAACAATCTCAATCTCCGGATCATCTTCCAGGATGCGCCGGAATCCGTGCCGCACCAGTGCGTGATCGTCCACCAACAAAACTCTCAGCTTAGCTCCCATGGGTCTCGACTCTCTGGCGCTCGATTCGCAGGCGAACTATCGTGCCTCCGCTTGCAGGCTGCAAGAGTTCGAGTGTCCCTCCGATTATCTCTGCCCGTTCACGCATCGCCACCAATCCAATCCCTCGCCCATTTGTTTTCGCCACAAGTCCTTTGCCGTGGTCTTCCACTTCCAGTTCCAACGCATCAGACAAAAACTTCAGCCGCACCCACGCTTCCTTTGCTCCAGAATGCCGGCTCACATTATTCAGCGCTTCCTGCAAAACGCGGTAAACATGGACGCTAGCGCTTCCGTCGAGCGGAAATACTGTCCGTGATTTTTCATAGTGCAGCACAAGCCCCGATTGGCGTTCCACCGTCGGAATGTACCAATCCAGCGTGCTCACAAGTCCGGCCTCTTCGAGCAGCACCGGATGCAACGCCTGCGAAAGGCTACGAATATTATCTAGCGTGGTTTGCGCAATCTCGCGCACTTCCTGCACTTCCTCTCGCACTTTGGACCCTTCAGGCAGATGATTTCCCGCGCGTCCCAGCAGCGAGCCAATCGCCGTCAGCACTTGTCCGAACTCGTCATGCAGCTCCCGCGAAATGTGCCGCAGCGTGGATTCTTGCGTCGAAATCAGTTTTTGCGCCAGCTCACTGCGCTGCTCGGAAAGCGCCGCAAGTCTTGCAAAAATAATCCGGTTCGTGCGAATTAAATACAAACTCGTCAGCACGATCGTAATCAGCGTAGCTCCCAAAAACAAATAAAGCTGCCGCTGCACACCGTCGTAAATCGCCGCAATGCGCCCCGCCGCCAGCTCTTCGCCTTCGTTGTTTTGCACCAGCAACCGGGAAACCGCCGTGCTCAGCGATTCCTGCCGAGCCTGTAGCGTTAACGGGATTTGCTCGCGCGCTTCTTGCTCTTTTCCCGCTGCGGCCAGCGCAAACATGCGATGCACTGCGTCCCAGAATTGCGCCACAGACTGCGTGAGATAATTTCGCTGCTCCTCCGTGCGATTCGTACCGGCGAGCTGTTCCTCGAGATGTAGCGCCACATCCAGATCTTCGCGTATCCGCTCGAACTGCGCCGACCACGCTGTTAGTGGATACGGTTCGCTTGCGTCCAGCATGTCCCGCATCGCCAGCCCAACCGAATTCAAATCATTCTGCACTCGCAACAATTGCAGAGAATCCCTGCGGTTTCGGTCGACCATTTCGCTCTGCAATTTCCGCAAACCGGAAAGTTGCACCGTAATGTAAAACGAATACGCCACCACAGCGGCGAGCGTAATGATTAGTCCGAAGAGAAGCCCGGTCGTGGGCGAGCGCTGCGCAGGCGTTTGCACGAAGAGAGGATACCTCAGGCAGCGGCTTGGCGCCGCACGAGGAGCAGCAGAACCATCATTGCGACAGCCGATGCGAGCGGCACAAGCAAACCGGTGCGCAAGCCGCCAGCATGTGCGGAAACGAAACCCACGAACCACGGAGCGACAGCGGACCCAACCGATGACATGGAAAACATCAACCCGCCGAGATGCACCGCTTTTGCTCCGTACCAGCGCGAAAGCCATGAAACGTAAATAGGAAAAACGGCAGCGCAGCCCAAGCCGGCGATAGCTGCGCTTGCGAAAGCGATTTGTTGTGTAGGCGCGAGCACGAACACCGTATTTGCGATGATCACCATAGTCAGCGCCGCAATCACCAAGCGATATTCACGGACCCGCGCAAGAACAAAGGGCGCGAACGCCCGGCCTGACAAAAGTCCGCCATAGAAAAACATAGGCGCGAGCGTGGAAATGCCTTCTCCCCCGCCAGGGAGCCGCTTTGCATAGGCAGCGGCCCAGCTTCCGAGGCTGACCTCTACTCCCACGTACAAGAAAAACAACGCCGCAAGCGTGAGCGTGGTCACCAGACTTGGGCTAATCAGCGGCGCAGTTGTCGGCGAATCAGACGCTGCGTGCTTTGCTTTGGGGAACCTCGCAAAGAGAAATGAAAACGCCAATAAGCCGCCAACTCCCGCAAAGAAGCAAAGAAATGTCGGAAGAAATCCGTTTTTCAGCGCGACTAAAACCAGCGGAGAGCAGGAAACGGCTCCCGCTCCCCACGCGAAGTTAACGAGGCTCACGAGTGAAGCGCTTCGCGCGCCGCCGATTTCCGCCACCGCGAGATTCGTGGGAGGCACGACAAGCCCATAGCCAATTCCCAGAGCCCCAAGGGCGAGCTGGACGACGGTCATCGAGAAAGTGTTGATCGAAGCGAGGCCCGCACCGATCATCAGATAACCGAGAACGAGAGAAGTGCGCGTCCCAAAATAATGCGTAATCAGGCTGGACAGCCAGACGCCCGCTAGCGATCCGGAAAACTCGACGGCCAACAAAAAGCCAGCCTGCGAATCGCTCAGCGACCAGCGCGCTATAAACTGCGGCATCAGCGGACCCGTCAGCGTGATCTCGAGACCGGTCAGGACGAATCCGGCGAAGAGCAACACCAGCAAGTAGCGCTGGCGGGCTGCAGCGTTGATAGCGATGGCTTGCGTGCTCACTGGTTATCAACCATTTTGCAGGACTGCGGCGCAACGGGCAACTCGTCGTTTCATGTTGCCTTCTTTCACCGGCGCAAAATGTAATCTGTCCAATTCGAAGCTTGATATTTTCGGGCTCAGAGTCTTTTGCTTCCGATTTCAAAAACTAGTCGCTCTCATTCTGCGATAGTATGGAGCGCCTTTTCGGATTCGTTTGTGACCGCTCCGCGGACGTTTTATGAACCCTTCTTGGATGCATTCATGATCGATGTTGGACTCATCGGATTTGGACTTGCCGGCCGGGCCTTTCACGCGCAGGTGATTCGCGCCGTGCCTGGACTGCGGCTGGCGGCGATTTTGCAGCGCAGCGGCAATGAAGCCGCCGAGCAATATCCGGATGTCCGCATCGTCCGCACGCTGGATGAACTCCTTGCCATCAAAGAAATTCGCCTCGTCGTTATCGCAACGCCAAACGATTCACATTTTCCGCTGGCCCAGCGGTGCCTTGCCGCAGGACGCGATGTGCTGGTCGACAAACCCTTTACCACCACACTCGAAGAGGCGGTCTCGCTCGTCGAGTTTGCGAAGAAAGAGGGCCGACTGCTCACGGTGTACCAAAATCGCCGTTATGACGGCGATTTTCAGGCCATCGTGCAGCTCGTTGCGAGCGGCGTGCTAGGACGCATCGTTCGCTTTGAATCGAATTACGACCGCTTTCGTCCGCAACTCAAACCGAATGCTTGGCGCGAGCGCTCCGGTCCCGGCACTGGCATCTTTTTCGATATTGCCCCGCACCTCATCGACCATGCGCTCTTGCTCTTCGGCATGCCCGAAGCACTGACAGCTGATATTCGCATCGAGCGCGAAGGCGCTCTTGCAGATGATGCGTTCGACCTCGCCTTTCACTATCCTCGCGGACTGCGCGCGGACTTGCGCTCCTCAATTCTGGCCGCAGCGACTCGCCCACGTTTTATTCTGCACGGAACGGAAGGCGCATTCGTGAAGCAATCCTTCGATCCGCAAGAAAACAACTTGCGACATGGCCACGTCCCCACGGATACCCCGTGGGGCGCGGAGCCGGAAGAGAATTGGGGCCTGTTGACTCTTTCCAAAAACGACGTGCTCACGCAGCGGTGCGTTCCATCCGCCAATTGCGACTACCGCGATTTCTATACCAATTTGCGCGACGCCATTCTTGGCAAGGCGGCGCTGGCAGTGACTCCTGAATGGGCGCTCGATGTGATGCGCCTGCTGGAAATGGCGCGCCAAAGCAGCAAGGAACGCCGAACTGTTTCTATACCGATGAAAACTTGAGTATTCCTCGCGTGGTGTCTGTTGCAGATGGCCGGATTTGCAAATGGCAACCAATTTCCGAAAGTGAAGGGCGGCTCTCGCGTATAATCGAATTTCGTGCAAGCGGGAGGAGCGCTAACGTGGCTTCCGTCATTGAACTGGCACCCTCGATACTGTCTGCCAACTTTGCGCAATTGGGCGCCGAGGCGAAAGCCGCGCTTGAAGGCGGCGGCACAGTCTTGCATCTCGATGTGATGGATGGTCACTTCGTGCCGAACATCACCATCGGCCCGCCGGTTGTCGCTTCGCTCCGCAAGACACTTCCGGACGCGACCTTCGATTGTCACTTGATGATTGAGAATCCGGATCAATTCATTCCGGCATTTTCGGAAGCAGGCGCGAACTGGATTTCCGTTCATCAGGAGGCCTGTGTTCACCTGGACCGCACGCTCCATCTGATTGAGTCGCATGGATGCAAGCCGGGTGTGGTGATTAATCCGGCGACTCCGGTGCATATGCTCGACGATGTTTTGGAGATTGTGCATCACGTTTTGGTTATGTCCGTGAATCCGGGATTTGGCGCGCAGCATTTCATTCCCAACTCGCTCAAAAAGGTCGAAGCGCTCGCGCGCATCCGCGAGTCACGCGGTTTAGAGTTCCGCATCGAAATCGACGGCGGTGTTGCGCTCGACACAGTCGGAGACATTGTTCGCGCCGGGGCAGAAATTCTTGTAGCCGGAAATGCCGTGTTTTCGCACGGCGACATTCGCGAAAACGCGCGCAAATTGTTGGAAGCAGCGCGCGCTTCGATGGTCAAAGCGCGTAAGCGGCGAATCGTCAGCGTCTGACAGTCCGCGTTCTCGGCCGTGGGCGGCGCGATAGACCCTACTGCGATGCGGGCTGTGCGTTTCCAGGCCACTACTGTTCCTCATAATTCCACGTTAGACCTCCATCCACGACGAACGTAGTTCCCGTTACATAGCTGGATTCTTCAGACGCCAGGAAAGCGGCGATGGACGCTACGTCTTCCGGTTTTCCCAACCTACGCAGCGGAATATTTTCCAAGAGACTCTTCAGCTTTACCGGATCATTCAGAAGACTCTTGTTGATGGGAGTTTCGATCGCGCCGGGGGCGATGTTGTTGATGGTGATACCGAGTGGGGCAAGCTCGATCGAGAGGTTGCGCGCGATCATCTTCAGGCCGCCCTTGCTGGCGCAATAGGAAGAAAAATGTGGGAAGGGAAGCTCTTCGTGGACGGAGCTGATGTTGATGATTTTTCCAGGGCGTTTGACCTGCATCAGATAACGCACCGCCGCTTGCGTGACGAAAAATAGCCCTTTCAAATTTACGTCCAGGACAAAGTCGTAATCGGCTTCGGTCACGTCCCAAAAATCGGCGCGTTTTTCGACTCCGGCGTTGTTCACCAAAATGTCCAGCTCACCGAGCTGCGAAACTGTTTCAGAGATGAAGCGCTGGCCGTCGGCGAGCTTCGAGACGTCGGCTTGGATGGCGATAGCTTTGCCGCCCCCGGTGCGGAGAGTCTCAACAACGCGCTCGGCGTCCTCCTTGTTCGCGCGGTAGCAGATCGCCACGGCTGCGCCTTCCTGGATGAAGCGCTGGGCGATTCCCAAGCCGATGCCCTGGTTGCCACCGGTGATGGCCGCTACTCTACCTTCCAAGAGTTTTGGCACGGGTCACGCCTCCATTCCGCAGGGACGTTCCCAAAAGAGAACGCACAACGGTAACACTTGGATGTTGCGGCCCGGTTTCTGGCGCAGCGAAAGTGGGCGGATGGGGTACCCCCTCCCGTTTTTTTCGTAACTGCAGATTCTAAAGGGTTTTAAGTCCTGTGTTTTGGAAATGCGGATTGTAAAGGGGTTACGGACGCATTTTTCGTAAGTGCGGATTCTGCGGGACTTAGTGGCTGTACGAGAGCTTTCCTGTGACGTTGAAGAAGGGGGCGGAATTGGGATTTCAACATCCCGACCAGGTCGGGACAGGCGCAGGGCACCCCTACCCGGCCGGGGTAAACGCCGTACAGGGAGAAGAGGAAGAGGGGATTGGAGCTGGTTGGCGACGATGACCATGGGGAATGGTAGCAGGATTAATACTGATTGTCAACCATTGCAATTATTTACTGACTACTTATTCGAACAGCGAAGCACGCATTCGAATGAGAGTGGCGGAAGTCAAGAGATTGCAAGGAGTTGCCGGGATTGAGACGGTTTGATGAGACTGTGGAAATCTGTGGAAAAGCCGAAATCCGAGTGCGGCCGACGTCAGTTCAGGTGCGCTAGCGGAATGATTAGGCTTCCGATTGCGGCGGTGCTGGGATCCTGAACTAGGACGCGCAGGGTGGTCGCACCAGATTGAGGCTGTACAGACTTGCGAAAGGTTATGCCCGATTTCAGTATGGATGGATATTGTTTTTCGGTGAAGCGGAGATTGATGCGGTTGGCTGATTCGCGCAGCACCTTTCCCGTCTCGTCTTGTTCAATCACGGTTATGTCGAGAGCGCCGGTGCGAATTTCGCCGGTCTGCACAAGCTGAAGATCGTGAATACCGATAGAGCCAGAAAGGGCAATGGAATTCGGCGTTGGTTGATTGACGCGATCCACCTTGACCTCAAGCGGAATAGTGGACGAGTCCAGCGGACTCTTGATGGCGATTAGAAAATTGTTGTGACGATCGTCTTGAGTGGCTGGGGCGTCCTTGAGAGCGAAGTAGCCTTTGGGATAGCGGAGGTTCAGCCCGGAGCGGTGGGCCTGGACTTTCAGTTCATGGAATTTCCCGTCGAGCGAGTTGGAATCGATGTAAAAGCCCAGCGTATAGGTCACGGCGGAATCCTCAACGGCGTCCCGAATAGCGCCGGTGAGGTCGTTGGTGTTGGTGAAGGCGCGGCCACCCGTTTCGTCGGCGAGCTGTTGCATGGTGTCAATGCCGATGGGCGACGACGACTGCGCAGGCATGCCTATCCCGAGGACACCACCAAGCTGGTCGTCTATTTCCCACTCCGATTCCGGGGTTTTCCGGGTGAGCAAGGCGCGCCCGTCCACTGGATATGCTGCAATCTGTGCGGGGCCCAGGATGCGGGCGAGGGCGGAGCCCGAAAAGGGAAGGTTGGCGGTGAGCCAAACTAGATTTTTGCGGCCGGGAATGTTGGCGACGTGAGAAGCAATGGACTGGAGTGCGGACATAGTTGTTGCGGCGCGACGCTCATTTGTAATTGCGGCCAATTGAAGCACTTGTGCGTTCAGGAGGGGGTTAAATTCCCCGGGCACGGGTGTGTGGTAGGCACCGGGCTCGACGGTCTCGCGACTAGTCTTTGAGGTGGTGTCGTAGTTTTTCAGGATGCCAAGAAGACGGTCGCGGTCGCCGGTGAAGTCGGAGAGGACGTGCAGAGTGTCGCTGAGTCCGTAAATGGCGACGCGGTCTTTCGGGTCCAGAGTTTTGACGAACTCGATGAGATGTGCCTTTGCATTGGAGAGCGCGAGATCCTCCATCCACCAGGGGCCGGTTTCGTATCCTTGATGGCCGTTGCCAGAAAGTGTGTTGATGTTGTCAAGCAGAACGATGGTGATGCTGCGGATAGCGGCGCCGTTGAACTGCGGGAGATCGGAGAATGTGTTGGGAGGCAGCGGCAGCGGCAGAGGCTGAGGTGAAGCAGCTTGCTCCGTAAACGGAGTAGATTCTGCGATGAAGACGCTGATTTTCTGCGGTTTTCCTCGATCGAGCACAACGAAGTCGTCCTTCGTCAGACTCCCCACCGGGCCGTTGCTGTCGCGAACGATAATGCCAATCTGGACTAGGTGAGTGGAAACGTGAATCTGGGGAGCCTGGGGTGTGTTGTGCGACGCCAAAGCCATCGGCACCAGCAGCGATGCGAGGACCATCGCTACTCGGCCAGCTATGAGCTCAGCAGATGGCCTCATGGTTGTTCACTTTGCCGATAAACGTGTGAAGGTTAGCACGTTTACGCGCGGCGAGCGCACCTGCATCGCGCGAGAGATACAAAATGGGCGCCTTTGGAAGTCCTGCGGGAACTTCCTTCTAGCATTTCTTTTGCGGAAGAGTAGAATCCGGGCACTGGCCTGTGGTGGGCCTTGCCTTTGCATGTGTATTTGATGGAGGTGGTCGATGGGTCGGATCGACTTCGTCCGGGGTGTACTTTTCCTCGCTCTCCTTCTGCTTGTTGCAACCCCGGGATTTTCGCACGGTGCGGACAAATCTGCGGTTGTTTTAACGGGGACAATTTTCTCGGATGGAACGAACCAACGCATCGCTCATGCAGACACGATCCTGTGTGAGGACGGCGGGCTTCCGCTGCAGGAGTTGCCAGCGAGCGATTCGGGTGAATTTTCCTTTCAGGGGATTCGACCTGGGACCTACCTCCTCAGAGTGAAGGCGAGTGGTTTTGAGTCCGCCGAGATGCACATCGATTTAACCTTCGCTTCGGTGCGTGGGTTGTCCGTAGTCCTTAAGCCTGCGCGCGCCGCGGCCCCGCCGGCAGGCAAGACAATTTCTGTCCACGAACTCGCGATGCCGAGGGCGGCGCGCGATCTTTTCGCTTCGGGAAAGAAAAAGTTGTACGCAGAAAAGAATTCCAAGGCCGCGTTACGAGATTTTCAGTCCGCAATCAAAAAGGCGCCTGACTTCTACGAAGCTTACTACCAGGCCGGCGTGGCCTATCTCTCAATGCAAAATCCCACCGAGGCTGAGAAAAATTTTCGGAAGTCCGTGGACCTCAGCCAAAAGAAGTGCGAGGATGCGGACATTGCACTGGGCACGATCCTGCTGCACCGCGGCGAGGCGAACGAGGGGGAAGCGGTGCTGCGCGAAGGGCTGGCGTTGAATCCCCATTCCTGGCCCGGACAGTTTGAGCTGGGGGAACTGGAAGTGGCGCGCGGCCACTTGGACCTTGCCTTCGCCGCGGCGGACGAGGCAAGAGCTCTCGCGCCAAACCAGCCGGTCGTTTACCGGCTACTGGCGGTGATCCACCTGCGACAGAAAGATTATCCTGCGCTAATCACAGACCTGGATGCTTATCTCCGGCTCGATCCGGACAGCCCGGCGGGGCTGCGCGCGAAAGAAATCCGCGCCGCGGTGGAGAAGCAGGTCGCGAACTCGTCAGGAACGGCAGTGTCCGCCAACAAATAATCAGAGTCTCGTAGCCAAACGTGCCAAGCCCCAGATTTTTCGACCCCCGCCCGGGGTAAAAGGTCGCCCTACAACACCCTCGCATCACAAAAGTAACGAGCAATCGCGGAAGGTGCAGATCCTTCTGAGAGGTGCGGCTTAATTTGGGAGGAAGCGGCCTTCGATCAGAAGGGCCAGAGCGGATTCGAGCGTTAGGCCGGAGGCAACCAGCGGTTGGACCCAGAGGCGGTGAAAGCTGTCAGGGTGCTCCTCAGCCTCGGTGAAGAGGTGGTCGAGGGCTTCGAGTTTCCAGCTGCGCTCGAGGTTTTCGCGGTTTAGGCGTTCGCGGAATTCCTCGACCCTGGTCTTGGACTTTTTGTTGGTCGTCTTGTTGCTCATCTCTTCAATCCTTCTACTATTTGATTCGCTCGCCTGTTTCCGCGTTACGCTGTCGTGGACTATTTGTTTCCTAGCAAGAACGTCGCCAAAAGGTGGCAGGGATTAGGTTGGTGATTTCTTGTGTTGGCTCCCGGTTCCTGCCCGGTGCTGGCCATTATTTGGCTGGCACCGGGAACCGGAAGGGAGGCGTTGGGTTTATGACGTTTCAGTTAGGCAGCGATGAAAAGCGTTCTGCCTTCGCGATTTACGAGGAGCAGAGGATCGGTGCCGCTCTTGCTAATCGCCTTCTGGAACTCAGAGACGTTCGCGACGGGTTGATGGTTGACTTCCTGGATTACGTCGCCCTTTTGCAGGCCGGAGTCGGCCATCTTGCTGGCCGGGTCGATGCTGGTGACGACGACGCCCTTGGTCGTCGAAGGAATGTTCAGCTCCTGGGCGATGTGTGCGTTTAGGTTGGTAACTTCGACGCCTTCCAGAGCTTTGCTGCCGCCTTCTTCATCGTTTGAATCGGCTTTGGCGGATTCCGTGGGCATTTCCGCTAGCTTGACTGTGGCGTCGCGCTCTGTGCCATTTCGGAGCGTCTTGAGCTTTAGCTCGATGCCTGGTTGCATCATCGAGATGCTCATGCGGAGTTGGTTGCTGTCGGTGACGGGCTTTCCGTTGACCTCGAGAATGATGTCGCCTGTCTTGATGCCCGCTTCCGACGCGGGGCTGTTGGGAGTAACGTCGCCAACTACGATTCCTTCGGACTGTTTCTCGCCGAAGGCTTTGGCCATGGCGGGAGTAACGTCCTGCGGATAGATTCCCAAATAGGCACGGGTAACGTGACCGTTTTTCAGGACCTGGTCCATGACCTGGCGAGCTAGATTAGCGGGGACGGCAAAGCCGATACCCTGACTGCCTCCGGAGCCGTGGGAAATGATGGCAGTGTTGATACCGACGAGTTCGCCGCGGTCATTAATGAGCGCGCCGCCGGAGTTGCCGGGATTGATCGGAGCGTCAGTCTGGAGGAAATCTTCGTAGGCCTCGATGCCGAGGCCGCCGCGGCCGGTGGCGCTAATTATGCCCTTGGTGACGGTTTGGCCCACGCCGAAGGGATTGCCGATGGCCAGGGCGACGTCGCCCACCTGGACTTTGGAGGAATCGCCGATGGTAATCGGAGAGAAATTCTTGCCGTCAATTTTCAGTATCGCAACGTCGGTTTTTGGATCGGCGCCGACGATGCGAGCCTGGAACTCACGCTTGTCGGAGAGCGTGACGCGGACGTCAGTGGCGCCATCGATTACGTGATTGTTCGTGAGGATATAGCCCTCGGGGCTGACAATTACGCCTGAGCCGAGCGCCTTCTCGCGGGAGTCTTTGGGAGCCCGGGACCCACCGTCGCCGTCCTGTCCAAAGAACTGACGGAACATTGGATCCATAGGCATTTCTTCTGCGGATTCTCGGCGGTTGTGGACGACTTTCGAGGAAGAAACGTTGACGACGGATGGCAAAACTTCTTTAACGAGGGGAGCGTAGCTGCTCTTGCTCGGCCCTTCGCTGGCGTCCGCCAGTTTTAAGGTGGCAGGGGGATTGGATGATAGTGCTTTTTCCGTAGCGTGGCCGAGGCCTAAGCCTGCCACACCCAATGCAAAGCCAAGGCCGAGAACCGCCGGTCTCGACTTGAGCAGAGATTTCGCTGAATTCATTTTTCTCTCCTGATTCGAATGCCAATCGCTGCAACCGGCCCGTTGCTGGTTGCTGCTGTTTTGGTTGCCCTTATTCAGACGCGATAGGGGAGGGGGATGATTCTCCCTGGCAGCCGGGATATTGGAGACTGCGACTGGGTAGGCGGCGAACGGTCTTAAGAGGCGGGCGGGAGGAGCAGCGAACGAGGCTTAGGAGATGATGCCTCTGCGTACGGCGAAAAGAATCAGCTCGGGGATGCCACGAAGATTGAGTTTTTCCATGATGTTGGAGCGATGGGTCTCGACGGTGTAGACGCTGAGATTCAGGAGGTTGGCTACGTCTTTATTGGATTTGCCTTCGGCGACGAGCTGGAGGATTTCGCGCTCGCGTGGGGTGAGCAGGTCGTAGGCGTCTTCGGCGCCGCTGCGTTTGAGCTTGCGGACGTAGTCGTCAAGAAGAACTTTGCTGACAGCTGGGCTGAAGAAAGATTTGCTTTCGGCGACGGCGTGAACGGCTTTGATGAGATCAGATTCGGCGGAGTCTTTTAAGAGGTAGCCCTTGGCGCCGGCTTTCAAAGCGCGCAGGACGTAGCTTTCATCCGAATGCATGCTGAGCATGACGACGGAGATTTGCGGATTGGTCTGAGTCATTTGTAAGGCGGCTTCGATGCCGTTTAGATTGGGCATGCCGATGTCCATGACGACCACGTCGGGCTTTAGAGTTTTCGCGAGGGAGACAGCTTCGCGGCCGTCGTTGGCTTCGCCGACTACCGTGAGATCGGGTTGCTGCTCGACAAGGAGACGCAGGCCGCTGCGCATGAGCTTGTGGTCGTCGGCGAGGAGGATACGAATTTTTCTCATGGTTGATTCATGGATGGTTCAGGGGCGGATCCGCCTGATGGAGCGGCAGTTCGGCTTTGACCGTAGCGCCTTTTCCGGGCGCCGATTCGATCGTGAAGGTGCCGCCGAGGCGGCGGACACGCTCTTCCATGCCGAGAATTCCCATGCCGCGCTGACGCTTCGGATCGAAGCCATGGCCATCATCGGTGATTTCGATCGTGATTCTGTCCGAGCCCTGTACGACAGTCACCTTCGCGTTTTTCGCAGCAGCGTGTGTGGCGGCGTTGTTGAGAGCTTCCTGCACGAGGCGGTAGACGGTAACTTTCGTTTCGTCTCCTAGATCCTCAGACACTTTTTCCGAGTGGACTTCGACTTCCATCTCGCTGCGGCGCGAGATTTCACGCGCTTGCCATTCGAGAGCGGGGATGAGGCCAAGATCGTCGAGCATGGGAGGGCGAAGAAGAAGAGCGATGTCGCGGATGGATTTGACGGCGGTCTCGGCGACGGATTTTATGTGCGTGATTTGGGCTTGCGTGACGCGATCATCGGGCGGGACTAGTTTGGAGAGCTGGCCCACCTCGACGAGGAGCGCGCCGAGGGATTGACCGACTTCGTCGTGGAGTTCGCGGGAGATGGAGCGGCGCTCTTCCTCCTGGGCTTCCACGAGGCGGGCGGACAACCCTTCGAGTTCCAGCCGGCTGAGGGCGAGCGCTTGGTAGCGCTGGCGAGCTTGACGCTCGAGACGGAGGATGTACCAGCCGCAGATGAGCGACATGAGAACTCCGGCGATTAGCGCGAGAGAGACCAGCCAGATGAGGCGGGATTCCAACATTTGAAAACGCGTGGCGACGGCGAGATTTTCGACGGCGTGCTTCTGTTCGTTCAGCGAGGAGATTTTCGACGAAAGTTCATAGATGCGCGTACGCCAGGGAATGAGCTCCTGGCCGATGAACTGATAGGCGCGTTGCCGGCGAAGGTCCGCGTGCCAGGCCAGGACGACGGCGCAGGAATTTTCTTCTTCCTGGAGCTGCTGTCGCATTGATGCCAGGAGGACTTGTTCATCGGAATCACCGTCGACTGGGAAACTGAGCAGAGCGAAGCGGACTGCCGCGATTTTGTTTGCTACATCGGAGGGATCGGGGCCGGACGCTTGAAGTTGATCCTGCAGCAAGAAGCGCTCGATTTGGTCGTCATAGACGCGGACGGAAACGACGATGGTGCCGAGGGCGCGATTACGGGCGGTGAAGCGGCGGCCCACTTCCTGAGCGGCCCGGTCGAGGTGGCGTAGGGAGAGAAGAGCGTCGAGGCCGGCGCCGATCAAGAGAGCGAGAAGCCAGCCGAAGGAGATAACAAGGAGGCGGCGGAGTTGTTTGGCATGCCGCTCGGATTCGCGATCGTCATCGCGAGCCGTTCGCGGAAGATGCGCCGCAGCGTTTTTGGGAGGGTCGAGAGGCACATATCAGAGAATATGACAAAGCTCAGAGAAAAGCGCGGGGTTAGAGCCCCGCATCCGCAAGGCCGCTTGCGCAGCCTTGCGGTGCAGAGCGAAAAGCTGAGGGATTAGGCTACCGTGACGTCGGGGCTAAGGTAGACGTCTTGGATGGTATTGAGGAGTTGGACGCCTTCGCTCATCGGGCGCTGGAAAGCTTTGCGGCCCGAGATCAGGCCGGTGCCGCCGGCGCGCTTGTTGATGACGGCGGTGGTGACCGCTTCCTCGAAATCGTTGGCACCAGAGGCGCCGCCGCTGTTGATGAGGCCGGAGCGGCCCATGAAGCAGTTGGCGACCTGATAGCGGCAGAGATCGATGGGGTGATCGCTGGCGAGGTCGGTGTAGATGCGCTTGTCGAATTTTCCGTAGCTGGAATCGCCCATGTTGAGGGCCATGTAGCCGCCGTTATTTTCGGCCATTTTTTGCTTGATGATGTCGGCTTGGATGGTAACGCCGAGATGATTGGCCTGGCCGGTGAGGTCGGCGGAGAGGTGATAGTCCTTGTCCTTCTTGAAGGCGTTGTTGCGGAGGTAGCACCAGAGAACGGTGGCCATGCCGAGTTCGTGAGCTTCGGCGAAGGCGCGGCTAATTTCGACGATTTGCCGGTCGGCTTGGTCGGAACCGAAATAGATGGTTGCTCCAACGGCGGCTGCGCCCATATCCCAGGCTTCCTGCACCGTACCGAAGAGGATCTGATCGAATTTGTTGGGAAAGGTGAGCAGTTCGTTGTGGTTGAGCTTAACTATGAAGGGAATTTTGTGGGCGTACTTGTGAGTTACGGCGCCGAGGACTCCGAAAGTAGAGGCAACGGCATTACACTGGCCCTCTATGGCGAGCTTGACGATGTTTTCCGCGTCGAAATAATCCGGATTCTTGGCGAAGCTGGCGCCGGCGGAGTGTTCGATGCCCTGATCGACGGGAAGAATCGACAGATAGCCGGTGCCGCCGAGGCGCCCGTGGCCGAAGATACGCTGGAGATTGGTAAGTACCCGGACATTTCGATTCGATGCGGCGTAGATGCGGTCCACAAAATCTGGGCCGGGAAGATGCAGACGCTCCTTCGAGATTTTTGGCGATTTGTATCCGAGAAAATATTCGGCCTTTGCGCCGAGATAGGTTTCTATATTTCCAGTGCTAGTCGTGGTTGCCATGGGACTCTCCTAAGTTATTCGCGAGTTGCTCGCGTGAGCATGCTGCCGGCGGCGGAATCCACCAGCCAAAGCAAAGTGCCGTTCACAGGTTGAATCAACTGAGCCGGCAACTGATCCGGCTCGTAAAAGCGTTCCAGGACCGCGGTCAATGCAGGCGCCTTATCGGCCCCAGTCACCATGAAGATGACGTTGGCGGCGTTGTTGACGGCCGGAGCGGTGAGCGTGATGCGATCCATAAGGACTTTGCCTACCCAATTATGCACCGCAATGCGGCGATTTTCGCGCAGTGCTTTTGTTCCTGGAAAAATCGAGAGCGTGTGTCCTTCATTGCCCATACCAAGCAAGACCAAATCAAAGCGCGGGAATTGGCCGACGCTCAACTTGAAGTATGTTCGAATGGCCTGGTCGTATTCCTTGGCGGCATCTTCCGCTTCAGGATATTCGCCTTTAATGCGAGTGACTTGCGCCGGTTTCAGAGGCGACTTCGAGAACATCGTTTCCCTGGCCATGCAAAAATTGCTTTGCGGGTCGTCCGGGCCAACATGACGCTCATCGCCGAAGAACAGATGCATCTTATCCCACGGTACTCGCGAGCGGAGAACCGGATCATCCACGAGCAGGCTGTAAAGAATCTTTGGTGTGGAACCGCCTGCCAGCGCCACTTGGAACGAACCCTTTTCCTTAACCGCGGCTGCCGCAATCTCGACAAATTTGTGCGCGCAGCGCTCCGCGATTGCCGCTCCATCCGGCAAGACTCGAACTTCAGTGGTTGATTTGTCTGCGGTCATGCGCTTCTCGCCCTACTTGTTCATCGCTCCAGCGCTCTTCAGATTTTCAGTAGCCGTCGCAGAACTCTTCGCGTCTTCTTCCTCTTCGCCGATTCGCCGCCAGGCACGGCCGTCGCGCTGCAAAAGTTCGTCGGCTTCTTTCGGACCCCAAGAGCCGGCAGCGTAATTGGGGAAGCCACGAGCGGGGAGCGCTTTCCAGACGTCAATGATTGGCTCGATGGCAGCCCATCCAGCTTCGACCATGTCCGCGCGCTGGAAAAGAGTAGCGTCGCCCATCATGCAGTCGTAAAGAAGGCGTTCGTAACCGGTGCTGTGCGACATGCCAAAATCGCGCGCGTAGTCGAAGTCCATGTTTACCAAGCCGAGCTTCATGACAGAGCCGGGAACCTTTGCCGCAAAACGCCAGGAAATGCCTTCATCGGGTTGGATGTGGATCACGAGCCGGTTGGTGCGCGGATCTTTGATGGGAGTCTTTCGAAACAGCATGAAAGGCGCCCTGCGAAATTGGATGGCGATTTCCGTGACGCGCTTGGCGAGACGCTTTCCCGTGCGAAGGTAAAAAGGCACATCGGCCCAGCGCCAATTATCGATTCTGAGTTTCAGCGCGACGAAGGTTTCGGTATTCGAATCCGGCGCGACGTTTGGCTCATTCCGGTAGGCGGGAACTTTTTGGCCGTCCTCCGTGCCTTCGCCGTATTGGCCCCGAACCGTGTTGTGCAAAACATCTTCAGGGGTGAGTACTTGCAAGGCGTGCAGGATTTCAGCTTGTTTGTCGCGGACGGCATCGGCTTCGAAAGAGATGGGGGGCTCCATGGCGGTAAGCGTGAGGAGCTGGAAGAGATGGTTCGGGACCATGTCCTTGAGGGCGCCCGCGGTTTCGTAGAAAGCGCCGCGGTGTTCGACGCCGACAGATTCAGCGGCGGTAATTTGCACGTGATCGATGTACATGCGGTTCCAGAGCGGTTCAATCATGCTGTTGGCAAAGCGAAAAACCATCACGTTCTGGACGGTTTCCTTGCCAAGATAGTGGTCAATGCGGAAAATCTGTTTTTCGGTCAGGATTTGTTTCAGTTCTTTGTTGAGTTGTTTCGCGGAAGAGAGGTCGTGGCCGAAGGGTTTTTCCACGATCACGCGGGTCCACTTGCCGTTTTCTTCCTTGGTGAGGCCGATCTCACCGAGCTTTTGGACGATCAGCGAGAAAAAATTAAAAGATACGGCCAGGTAGTGGAAGAGATTGCCCCGCGTGCCGTGATTTTTATCGGCCTCGGCGATCTGGTCTTTCAGGCGCTGGTAGGCAGCCGGATCCTTAAAATCGCCTTGGACGTAGTAAATGCGATCCAGAAACCATTGCCACAGCTTTGGGTCGACGGGGTGGTCTTCGAATTTGTTTATTTCCTCGTTGAGGAGTGCGCGGAAAGATTCCGTGTTCATTTGGTCAAAAGCGAAGCCGACAATGGCGAACTGTTGCGAAAGAAGGCCTTCCTGCGCGAGGTTGATCAGGGCAGGAATGAGCTTTCGCTTGGTGAGATCGCCGCTCGCCCCAAAAATCACCATGACGCAAGGGGAGCCAGTGGGAGCTGCATCGGTCTGATTTGGAGTCATCCGGGTCGTCCTATCTCAACTGTCCAGTCGGCCGAAGAAATCATCAATGGCCGGATTTTTTTTCGATATGGCCGCCGAACTGAAAGCGCATAGCGGAAAGAACTTTGGAGGCGAAATCGCCTTCGCCGCGCGATGTGAAGCGCTCGAAGAGAGACGCGGTGAGGACCGGCGCGGGGGCAGTAGATTCAATCGCCGCGAGAATGGTCCAGCGGCCTTCGCCGGAATCGGAGACGCGTCCGGAGAAACGCTCCAGAGTGGGCTGCTCCAAAAGAGAGATGGCGGTGAGGTCGAGCAGCCAGGAGGCGACGACGCTGCCGCGGCGCCAGACTTCGGTGACGTCCGCGAGATTGAAATCATATTGATAGTGTTCTGGATTGCGTAGAGGTGTGGTTTCCGCGTCGTTCTCTCTCTGGGTTTTTCCGGCGTTAGCATGCTTCAGGATATTCAGGCCTTCGGCGTAAGCAGCCATGAGGCCGTATTCGATGCCGTTATGGACCATCTTCACGAAATGTCCGGCGCCAGACGGGCCGCAGTGGAGATAGCCCTCTTCGGCAGTACCGCCGACCTTTTCGCGGCCGGGGGTGCGATCGACGTTTCCGCGGCCAGGCGCAAGCGTTTTGAAAATGGGGTCGAGGTGTTTCACGATATCCAATTCGCCGCCGATCATCTGGCAGTAACCACGCTCGAGGCCCCAGACGCCGCCGCTGGTCCCAACGTCGCAATAATGAATGCCTCGGCCGGAAAGTTCACGCGCGCGGCGAATATCGTCGATGTAGTAAGAATTTCCGCCGTCGACAACGATGTCGCCGACTTCGAGCTTGCTAGTGAGTTCGTGGAGCGTGGCATCCACGACCGCTGCCGGAACCATAAGCCAGATGGCGCGGGGCTTTTGCAATTTCTTGACGAAGTCGTCGAGCGAGGCCGCTCCCGTTGCCCCTTCTCCCGCGAGCTGTTTCACGGAGTCTGCGCTCCGGTCATAGACGACGCAAGTGTGGCCGTTCTTTTGCAGGCGCCGGACCATGTTGGCGCCCATTCTTCCCAGCCCGATCATGCCAAGTTGCATCCCCATTGCTCCTGTGCGGTAGTTTTGTGCGTCTTCAGCGAATTCTATCGATATTTATCTTATGCGAGCGCTTGATTGACTGCGTCTGTCAGCGTTGCCAGCCCGGCGGCGACATCTTTGCCGAGATGAACACGCAGCGCGCGCCGGCCGCGCTCCGCGAGAACGGCAAAATCACCGCGCGCTTGCGCCGCTTTCACCACACCAAAGGTGTATTTCTGGCCGGGTACCAGGATGTCCACCGCATCGTCACAGGTAATCTGCAGGAAAACCCCGGTGTTGGGTCCGCCTTTGTACGCCTGTCCCGTGGAATGAAGGAAACGCGGCCCAAAGCCCAGGACGGTGGCTACTTTTTTGTTGTCGCGCACGGCGAGGCGAATTGCCTGGAGCGCCTCTTCGTGTGCTTCGTTCATGGTGATATACCCAAGCACAGCAAAATAATCGCCGGTACCGATGCGCTCGAGATGTTTCTTCAGAAAGCCCGGCAGCGTGGCTCCGCCCTTTAGCGCAGCGGCGTTTTTCAAGTCGGCGTAGAGCTTCGCGCCATCGCCGGTAAAGAATGGAGATTCGGGCGGCAGCTTGCCCGTGGATTCGTATTCGGCAGTCAATTTGCGCGTTTCCGTTTTGCTGGCTTCGACGTCAGGCTGATTGAAAGCGTTGATGCCGATGAGAGAGCCGGCGACGGCGGTAGCAATTTCCCAGCGGAAGAACTCCTGGCCGAGGGTGTAGACGTCCGGCAACACGATGCGGACGACGGGGTGCCCGGCCTTTGCGAGGGCATCGACAGCGGCGGCTTGTTCCTTGTCCGGATCCGATTCGAGGCGCAGATAGGCAAAAACGCGATCGGTGCCGTAGGTATCCGGTTTGGCGAGGCGTTCGCGATCGACGGGGATGATGCCCTTGCCGGATTTTCCCGTGGATTCGGCGAGCAACTGCTCGAGCCAGGCGCCAAGATCGTAAATTCCAGGCGAAGTGATGATCGTCATCTTGTCGCGGCCCTGATCCGCGGCGAGGCCGAGAATCGTTCCCAGGATGACGCCGGGATTTGTAACGGCATCCGAATCCGCGCCGCACGCGTCCACCATTTGTTGCGTGTTTCTCAGAAATTTCGAAACGTCAATGCCCATAATTGCCGCGGGCACCATTCCGAAATTGGAAAGCGCCGAGTAGCGTCCACCGATGCTTGGCACGCCCATGAAGACCTTTCGGAATTTGTCTCTCTCGGCGACGCGCTGCATTTTTGAGCCTGGGTCCGTGATGGCAATGAAACGGTTACCGACTTCTTTTTCGCCGACCTTGGCTTTCACGCGATCGAAAAAATATTGCTTGTAAATGTTGGGTTCGAGCGTACTGCCGGATTTGCTGGAAACGATGCAGATCGTGCTGCTGAGGTCTACGCTCTCTTCGGTGGCTTTAATTTGCGCGGGGTCCGTGGAATCCAGTACGTGAAGGTCCGGATAGCCTGCGGCCTTGCCGAAGGTCATACGAAGGACTTCGGGACAGAGGCTGGAGCCGCCCATTCCAAGGAGCAAAGCATTCTTGAAGCCCCCTTTTTTGATTTCGGCGGCGATTTGCTTCAGGCTGTCAACATCCTCGATCTGTTGCTCGGTTATATCCAGCCAGCCGAGCCACTTGTCCTCGTCTGTTCCGGTCCAAAGCGAGGCATCTTTTTGCCAGAGCCGCTTCACTTTGCCGTTCTTCTTCCAATTCTGAAGCGAGGCGTTTACATCACTATCGAATTTGTCCGGGAGAGTGTAGGTCTGGCGATTCAGGCTCACGCACCCACCCCTGCGCTTTTACCCGTTGCGTCCAGAAGCTGTTTGAACGCATCCGCGAAGAGTTTGACGCCGTCCAGCAGGAGTCTATCCGTGACTTCTTTCATGGAGATGCCGGCCTTGGCAAGGTTGTCCATGATGGTGCGTGCTGCGTCGACGTTTTCCGTCAAGCTATTGCGAAGCTTGCCGTGATCGCGAAAGGCATCGAAAGTCGCCGGCGGAATGGTGTCCACGGTGTCAATGCCGATCAGTTCTTCCACGTAGAGGACGTCGCGATATTTGGGATTCTTGGTGCTGGTGCTGGCCCAGAGCAGGCGCTGCGTTTGCGCGCCTTTGGCCGCCAAAGCATTCCAACGTGAGCCACCGAAGAGTTCCTGATACTTCTTGTAGGTGAGCTTGGCATTGGCGATGGCGATTTTGCCCTGGAGGCTTTCAAGAAGGGCTTTTTGCGCCGGGTCAGCGGCGGTCTTCAGCTTCTCGTCGATTTTGCCATCGATCAAAGAATCGATGCGGCTTACGAAAAAGCTGGCGACGCTGGCGATCTGGCTGATGTCCTGGCCCTTGGCGGCGCGAGCTTCGAGGGCTGCAAGAAAAGCCTCGGCGACTTGCTCGTAAGCGGACTGCGCGAAGAGCAGCGTGATGTTGATGTTGAGACCGTCTTCGAGAAGCTGACGAATAGCGGGTATGCCTTCGGGTGTCGCCGGAACTTTGATCATGACATTGGGACGGTCGACAGATTTCCAGAGGCGTCGAGCTTCGTCGATGGTGCCTTTAGTGTCGTTGGCGAGATAGGGAGAAACTTCGAGACTGACGTAGCCGTCACGGCGTTTGGACTCGGCGTAGACAGTTTTGAAGATGTCGCAAGCGTCCTGGACGTCGCGAATGGCGATTTTTTCAAAAAGACCTTTGGCGTCGAGCTTTTTTGCGTCGGGGGAATTGAGAATGTCCGAATAGACGTTGCTGCCGGTGATGGCTTTTTCAAAAATCGCGGGATTGGAGGTCATACCGCGGAGCCCATCGTTATCGATGTACTTTTTCAGGCCGCCGCCGGTGAGCAGGTCTCTGCGGATGTAGTCCATCCAGGGCGATTGCCCGTAAGCCAGCAGCGCCTTCAGGGGATTCGCGCCTTGCGCCGTACCGAGGTTTGGCATTGTGGTGGTTGTCGTCATAATGATTCTCCTCTAGCGTTCGTAACCCGTTAAACGTCTATTGTACTCCTTGGGGATGCAGTCGTCCCGGTCACGTGCACATTGGCCAGTGATGGCTAATGCCAGCTGGGGCTTAGGACCCGGGGCAGTACTTCGTTTCCAGAGCCTTCACTTTGCCGAGCCTCCGCACATGCCGCTCTTCATTGGTAAATTTCGCGCCCATAAACGCCCTGACCAAATCTTGGGCGAGGGCGATGCCAACGACACGCGAACCGAGGACAAGCACGTTGATGTTGTCATGTTCGACGCCCTGGTGCGCCGAATAGGTGTCGTGGCACATTCCCGCGCGAATGCCGGGGAGCTTGTTGGCCGCCACACTGGCGCCGACGCCACTGCCGCACACGAGGACGCCACGCTCGGCTTTGCCATCGAGGATGGCGCGGTCCACGGCTTCCGCAAAATCGGGATAGTCGGAAGGATTTTCGTTGAAGGCGCCAATGTCGAGGACGTCGTTGCCCATCGACCGCAGCAGGTCGCCCATTGCGTTCTTGAGTTGAAAGCCGGCGTGATCGGAACCAATCACAACTTTCATGCGGGACTCACTTTCCCAGGACTTCTTTGGCTGCTGCAATCACGTTTTCGATTTCAAAGCCGAACTTCTTGAGCAAGTCCTTCAGCGGAGCGGATGCCCCAAACGAGCGCATGCCGATGATTTTGCCTTTGGGGCCTGCGTAGCGGTCCCATCCAAAAACGGATTCCATTTCGACGGAAACGCGCGCGGTGACGCCGGCTGGCAAAACACTTTCTTTATAGGCTGCGTCCTGTTTTTCGAATAGCTCCCAACTGGGCATGCTGACGACGCGGGCTTTCACGCCCTCGGCGGTCAATTTTTCATAGGCCGCAGCGCAGAGACCGACTTCGCTTCCGCTGGCAAGCAAGATTACGTCCGGCTTTCCGCCTGGAGCGTCGGCGAGTACGTATGCTCCCTTGGCGACACCGGATGCTGGAGCATATTTTGTGCGATCGAAAGTTGGCATGGCCTGGCGAGTGAAGACGAGGGTTGACGGGCCGTGCGTATGCTGGAGAGCAACTTTGTAGGCTTCGACGACTTCATTGGCGTCGCCGGGGCGGAAGACGAGCATGTTGGGCATGGCGCGGTAAGCGGCAAGCTGTTCGACGGGCTGGTGCGTTGGGCCGTCTTCGCCGACTCCGATGGAATCGTGGGTGAAAATATAGAGCGCTGGAATTTCCATCAAAGCGCCGAGTCGCATGCTGGGGCGCATGTAGTCGCTGAAATTGAAAAAGGTGGCGCTGAAAGCACGAAGCTTCGACAGCGTCATGCCGTTGACGATGGCACCCATGGCGTGTTCGCGCACGCCGAAGTGGATGTTGCGGCCGTGATAGGCGTCGGGGAAAAAATCGCCGGCGCCCTCGAAGGTGAGATTGGTCTTGTTGGATTTCGCCAAGTCGGCCGAGCCGCCGATGAGCCACGGTATGTTGACAGCGAGCGCATTTAGCGTTTTTCCAGAGCTCTCGCGCGTGGCCATCCCTTTGGGATCGGCGGGGAAGGAGGGCAGGTTCTTGTCCCAGCCGTCGGGGAGCTGGCCGCTCTGCATCCGGTTCAGTTGATCGGCGAGTTGAGGGAACTGTTTTTTATAGTCCGCGAATTTCGCGTTCCAGGCGGAATGGGCTTCTGCGCCGCGTTTGCCAATGCCATTCTTGAACTGATCGTAGACGCCGTTGGGCACGAGAAATTTCGCATCTTCCGGCCAGCCGTAATTCTTCTTCACCAATTTCACTTCGGCTTCACCGAGCGGTTCGCCGTGCGCCTCGTAGGTGTCTTGTTTGTGCGGGGAGCCGTAGCCGATGTGGCTATCGACCACAATTAGAGTAGGACGGCCTACTGTGTGCTGGAACACTTCGTACGCGCGGCCCAGCGCATCCAGATCGTTCGCATCTGCAATGTGCGTAACGCTCCAACCGTAACCCAAAAAACGCGTCATGACGTCTTCGTTGAAGGACCAATCCGCGGGTCCGTCGAGCGTGACGTGATTGTTGTCGTAAATCCAACAAAGATTCGAGAGCTTCAAATGGCCGGCAAGCGAAGCGGCTTCACTGGAGACGCCTTCCATCAGGTCGCCATCTCCGCATACGGCGTAGACCTTGAAGTCAAAAATGTCGAAGCCAGGCTTGTTGAAATTTGCTCCGAGCCACTTGCTGGCAATGGCCATTCCAACGCTATTACCTGCGCCTTGGCCTAGAGGTCCGGTGGTGGTTTCGACGCCGGTGGTGATGTGCGATTCAGGATGGCCTGGCGTTTTGCTGCCGATTTGGCGGAAGCGCTTGATTTCGTCCATCGAAACGGCGAGCGAGTCCAGGATTTTGCCGTCTTTCGTGGCTTCTTTGACGCCGGCGAGATGAAGCGTTGAATAGAGAAGCATGGAAGCGTGGCCCGCGGAAAGAACGAAGCGGTCGCGATTGGGCCACGTGGGATCGGCAGGATCATAACGCAAGTGCCGCTGCCACAGTTCATACACGACGGGTGCCAAGCCCATGGGCGCGCCCGGGTGGCCGGAATTTGCCTGTTGCACGGCGTCAATCGCCAACGTGCGGATAGTGTTTATGCTTAACAGGTCGAGATTCGGCTGGCTCACATTGGCTCCTGTGGCCGGGAGGAACGGCTCCTGCGGACCACTCGTTAGGTTTTGATGCACCGCGTTGCAGAACGGATGACGTGATTTTACGCCAGAATGAAAGCAGGCGCTCGCTCGCGCGGAATGCTAGTTTGAAAACTGCTGCGCCCTTGCGCAGGGTCCTCCTCAGAGGTGGCTGTCCCCTCAGATTGAGCAAGAAAAATTACCGCGCCCCCTAACGCTTGTCAATCAAGTTACAAAGCATTCACAAAGACTGGCGCATCGTGTTACGCGGCATACGATGGCACGCGCAAGCGTTGAGTGCAGCGTCCATCCATGCTATTTTTTGTAGCTATCCTGCCCGGGTGGCGGAATGGCAGACGCTGAGGACTTAAAATCCTCCGGGGTTTTACCTCATGGGGGTTCGAGTCCCCCCCCGGGCACCAATTTTCCATTTGAGTTGTAGCTCGCTGGAGCGCTTGGAATTCGCGTCAGTCAGCCGCCCACTCGGTGAAAGGTCGTCCGCGTTTTCACAGGCTAGTTGGAGAAATCCGCCTCGTCGTAAACCTTCTCACCTCGCAGCACGTCGTCATCGCCGTCGTCCCAGCCCTGATTGGAAGACATCGTGAAGGAAACCGGTGCGTCCTTGTCGGGGTCGGCAAGTACGTGGAATTGCTCGCCATTGAAATAAGTTTGGCCGGGAAGAAAGCCGCTGATGAGATTCGTGCCGTCAACGGTCGCTTGAAAGTCGGCGATCAGGCTCGGGCCTCCGACGGGAACGCTCAGGTCGTAAATCACTTTGACGTTGGCGTGGTCTTTCTCAAATTTGACGTGATAGGTGATGGGATCAGCGTCCATCAGCATGCGGGGCTCCTTTCGATGCTACGAAATGGGGCTGCTATGTGCACCTAAAGTACACAGATTCTCGCTCCTCGGCCATTATCCTAAATACGGGGCGCTTGCCTTTTTTTTCGTTACCGCCTTTTTCATCTTGACAATAAATAGCACCTGTCTTATAGTGTCTCTTAGATAATATTGTGGGCTTTCTCGATACCGTCGGCGTTTCGCTTTTCCGCAATTCATGAACGTGCCCTAAGTCATTCATCTTCAACACCCGCAGAATTGCCGGGCGGCTTGCACCATTGCGGTGCGATTCTTCCCCATTAAACGCTTTAGAATCAGCACTTTCAAAAGTGTAGCAAAACAAGCTACTTTATCTACTTTAGAATCAGCGCCTATGCAAAAAGCCGGGGGAGCCTCTTCCGAAAACCTGCGCGCCTGCCAGCCACGATTCAGCACAGCCTGGCCAGGAATCTGTCTCCTCTGTGGCGCTCTTCTTCTACACTTTGTCAGATGCGACCCGCCTTGGTGGACTCGGCTCTGCCTGTGCCAAGTTGCCGGCCGTTTCTGTTAAAAGGCCCGCCTGCAGGTTACAGGAGGTTTGCGTGGGGAGTCCCGAAAACTTTGATCTTCTTGTCATCGGCTGCGGCCCTGCCGGAGAAAAGGCCGGTGCGCAGGCCGCTTACTTCGGTAAGCGTGTCGCGGTCGTCGAGCGCGCCGAGCACATGGGTGGAAGCTGCATCAACACCGGAACGGTTCCCAGTAAAACGCTGCGCGAATCCGCGCTCTATTTTTCGGGGCTCAAGCAGCGCGGCCTCTATGGCATCGATTACTCACTCAAAGAAAATCTTACCGTTCACGATTTTATGCACCACGAACGGGAAGTCGTCGAAATGGAGCGCCGCCGCATCCTGAAAAATCTCGAGCTGCACAACATCGAGCTTGTTCGCGGCCAGGCGGCGTTCGAGGACGCGCACACCGTCGCGGTCACTGGTGCAAATGGCGTGCGCCGTCTTCACGGAGAGGTGATCCTCATCTCCACCGGCTCAAAGCCGCATCGCCCTTCCGAAATTGCGTTTGACGACGTCCATACTTTTGATTCGGACACGTTCCTGCAAATGGACCGCATTCCGAAGAGCCTCGCGGTTATCGGCGGCGGCGTTATCGGCTGCGAATACGCGTCCATCTTCATTGCACTGGGAGTCGAAGTCACTCTTGTGGATGGCCGCGATCGCCTGCTGCCATTTCTCGACGGAGAAATCTCCGACCGCCTCCGCGACCGTCTCACGGCCCTCGGCATGCGGTTCCTATTCAACGAGCGCCCCGTAAAAGTGGAGAATTCTCCCGCCGGCGTGCGTCTTTCGATGAAAAGTGGCAAGACTCTCGAGACCGACGCCGCGCTTTTTGCCGCAGGCCGCCGCGCCGCGATCGATGGTCTCGCCTTGGATAAAGCCGGGCTCGCCATCAACGACCGCGGCTACATTCCCGTCGACGACAACTACCGGACATCTATTCCGAATATCTATGCCGCGGGCGACGTCATCGGATTTCCCGCGCTCGCCTCTACTTCGATGGAGCAAGGGCGCGTGGCCATTTGCCATGCGTTCGGCTTCAAATACAAGCAGCGCGTCGCGTCCATGCTGCCGATGGGGATTTACACCATTCCCGAAATTTCCGCTGCCGGTGAAACGGAAGAGTCCTGCAAGGAAAAGAAGATCGATTATTGCGTCGGTCGCGCCCTCTACGAGAACAATGCGCGCGGCCACATTATCGGGGACACTGCCGGAATGCTCAAGTTGATTTTCGCGCGCGCCGACCGCAAGCTTCTTGGCGTGAGCCTGATCGGCGAAAGCGCCACGGAACTCATCCACGTCGGCCTGATGATCCTCGATAACGGCCAGTCCATCGACGAGTTCATCGAGCAGGTTTTCAACTACCCGACCCTCAGTGAGACTTACAAGTACGCGGCTTACGATGGCCTGGGCAACCTTGCCGGCCACAAACTCCGCGAAGGCTAGCCGCTGCAAGTCTCTTCTGGCATTCTGTATGCTGTGAGCAAAATAAAGCTCGGCCTGTCCATCCTGTTCATCTCTTCCATCGCTGCCGTGCTGATCCTCTTTTCTTGCAGAGCCAGCACCCAGCCTACCTCGCAGGAGCAGCAAGCGCCACGCGGCTATCTTGGCTTCGATCTCAACATTTTCCCTGGCAAGGACGCGCTTCCAGCTTTGCGAAAAACATTTTCCTTCAGCGGCTACTGGCTCAGTCCTCCTCCTCAAGGGAAAACAAACAACTGGCTCGGCCAGCGCGAACTTCTGCGCTCGCAAGGATTCGGTTTCTTGCTTCTATATCGTGGCCCTTTGAGTCGCGAACTCAAGAACGAAGCGGCGGCAGCGCAGAGGGGAACTCTCGACGCGCGCAACGCGGCTTCCGTCGCAAAGAGCGAAGGCTTTCCAGCGCAAGCGATCATTTTTCTCGATGTTGAAGAAGGCGGCCGCCTGCCTGCAACGTATCATTCCTACGCGCGCGCTTGGACTGCAGAACTCTCACGAGCCGGATATCGTTCTGGTGCGTACTGCTCAGGCATGCCTGTGAAAGAAGAACCAGGCGCCACGATTACAACCGCGGACGACATCCGCGCGCATGCTCCCTCGGCGGATTTCGTTTATTTCATTTTCAACGATGCCTGTCCGCCTTCGCCTGGCTGCACCTATCCGCAGAATCCGCCGTCCCCAGCGGTCGGTGGCATTCCTTACGCGTCGGTCTGGCAATACGCACAGACACCGCGCCGCAAGGAGTTCACTGCGCACTGTCCGCCGGGCTACCATACCGACGGCAACTGCTACGCGCCCGGCGACACCGCGCACACTTGGTTTCTCGACGTGGATACTGCAAGCTCTTCCGATCCTTCCAATGCTGCGGGGGCGAACAAATAGGTTTGCAGATTCACGATCGAAAATTGCCACACGGAGTTAGTCCGTAGGATTCCGCGGAAATTTGAAGTAGGGCAGTCGCACTCCGTTGATCAAAATCTGATCCGCGCGGATATTTGTCGGCGCTTCAAACCCTGTTGTCCCGCCGTTCGTGACGTAATCGTCTTCATCCACTCCGTCTCCGCTGACGCCCAGCCCTCCCACGAGCACGCCGTTGCGATACAGACCCGCGCTTCCCGGAAAGAAAACAATTCCGCTTTTGTTGACGTTGGCGGGTCCCGCCTCCATCCCCTGCGTGCAAGGATTCGCCACGTCCTGCAAATAAAGATTGAAAAATGGGCCTGCCGCTGAACCTTCAATTCCCGGCGGAAAAAAGGGCTGCGCTCCGAAACTGATCGTTCGGTTTGTGACGGCCGTGCCCATGGGCACTTGATTCAAATCCGCGGCTGTACGCGCGGAGCTGTTGAAGTACACCATGTTTCGCGCTTTGCTCGCCGCCACGTCAACGCTGAAGACCGTCGAATCCTGCATCCGCCGCAGCCCGATCATCGTGCCGTCGAGGTCGGCAACCGCAATCACCATACGAGTTCGCGAGCCAATCGGCAATCGAATCGCGGCGCGCGTGACATTGGCGGTGGCTTCCGCATTTTCCAGAATGGTCTGAACGTCCGTGGCGCTCAATCCTCCAAGCGGCCCCGCCGCAGGGGTGATCAGATCGCCGTCTGGCGGCTGCCCGGAGCTGTTCACAGGCGCAACGAAATACGATCCCGCGCCCGCAACCGGTCCAGCGGAGACACTCGATGGCAGCGACGTCTGTGTTACGAATGGAAGCGCGATTCCACCGATGAAAACCACTCCCGGAGCAGCCGGTGTCGGTCCAAACGAGTCCGACGGCCCGGTGCGCTGCGTCGTCGATCCGACGAACGCCGCATACTCCGCCACGTTGAGATCGTTCGAAGAAGTGACTACTCCAATTCCGCCCACCACGACATTTTGATAAAAAATCGGTACTCCGCCGGGATTCACCGCCAGGGGATTCGAGTCCATCGTATCGGCTTTGCCTGTCAGTACTCCGGGTCCAAATCCTCCGCCAAGAGCGAGCGATGGAGGAATCTGGCTCTGAAAGGCAGCGGTGTTCACCAGCGTGCATCCGCGATTTGTGTTTTCGATCCCATACAAATCTGCGGGGGGCGCGTTCGTTACGCCGGGCGGAAAATGAATTCCGCTGATGAACCGCACGGTGCGCGAGGAGAGCGGCGCTTGGTCGTTACTGAAAAACGCCCCCGTCCGCGCCAGGGCTACCGCCACATCATTTGCGTCGAGTGACTGCCCGAAGTTCCCGACCGCTGTGGCTGGGGCGTTTTGCGTGCGAAACACACCAAGCACAAACCCCGACCGGTCCACCACCGCCACGACCATATCGACATTCACGGAATTCACCGCGGCCTGCACAATTTTCTGCACGTCGGCAACTAGCAACGGCTGCACCGCTGCTACCGGGGGCGGTGACATCTGCGTGCTGCTCACGCTACCGCAACCCACTAACAGCAGCGCCAGAATTCCCGCAATCCCTAGCGCCAGCAAAATGCCCATCGCCAGCGTTTTTTGACGCTGTTCCAGGGCGCGCCGTGCCGCGACCGGCCTCCGAATCGTGTGTTCTTTTTGCATGAAGGGTATCTTCTTTAGTAACACGCCTCCTCATACCCCTCAATCATTCGCAAACGGCGCGGTTCCTATCGGTGAATGCGCGCGACGCGTAAGAATTGTTATCGCTTGTGTTCCTATTTTGCGGAAATGGGTTGCCCGTAGCGGCCCGATATTGTTAGCTAGAATGCGATCCCTTTTCCTTGCGCAAATTCTCCCAGGCCGCAGGCATGCTCGCTCTCTCTTCGCGAAGCTTTCGACGCGTCAGTGGCTCGGCTCGCGCCGCGCTCTGGTTATCGCTTGCGATCTTGGGGCTGGGAAGTGCCTCCGGCGCGCAACATCCTGCGCCCACTCAGCCATCCGCGGCCGGCGGGCAGGCTACGATCCAAAAATCCAGCGAACCGGGCACCGTGCAGCGCATTCCGCGCCAGCAGGCCTTGACGACCGCGGCCGTCGACGGCGTCCTACGCGAAGCCACTTCTACGAACGAAACGCGGCCCGTGGCCTCAGCCCAACTCACGCTTCGCCACTTACAAAGCGGACAAGTTGTGCACGCCAACTCGTCTGTTGAAGGTGTCTTTCGCATTTTGTTGCTTCCGCCCGGCCAGTACGAATTTCGAGTCGAAGCCGAGGGCTACGCTGCCTTCGTGATTCCCGACCTCGCGCTCAACGCCAACGAAGTCACCACGCTGGAAATTTCTTTGGTCAGTATCGCCAGCACCGAATTTAGTTCGCGTCTTCCGCGGCTCCCTGAGCTCGGTCCCGCCGTCGCGCCGGGCTCATTGCCCGCGCCCGGCAGCTATCGCGAGCTTCGGCATCGGCTCGATTCCGATCCCAATTACATCGCGGAACTCGCGCCAGAATACCTGCCTCCCGTCGCGGATATTTACAACGTTGTCCCTAATCGCTGGGCTCTCAACCAACCGGACTATCGCCGCTACCCGCAGAAAGGTGAATACCCTTACTCTAAGCCGCACTGGTACGACCCATTCAATCGCAACCGATTCAAAGGCGATGAGCCTATCTGGCCCGAAGTTCTCGGCCAGCAGATTTTCTTGAATTTCACGGCTTCGTCGGAAACTTTTTTCGATGGCCGCCGCGTTCCTTCGCCCAGCGGCGTGAGCGCCGCGGAGCCCGGCAGCTCTGGTTTTTTTGGCCGCGATGAGCAGGCTTTCTTCGATCAGACTTTGCGCTTCAGCTTCGATCTCTTCCACGGCGATACATCCTTCAAACCAGTCGATTGGCGTATTCGCATCACGCCGGAGCTAAGTCTGAACAATCTCGACGTTCGTGAGCTTGGCATCGTTAGCCCCAACGTGCTCGTTGGTACCGACCGGTTCGACAATCATCTTGGTCTCCAGGAAGCCTTCGTCGAAGTAAAGCTCCACGATCTCAGCAACAACTACGATTTCGTTTCGGTGCGTGCCGGTATCCAGCAATTCAATGTCGACTTCCGCGGATTCCTCTTCGTCGACCAACAGCCGGGCTTGCGCATCTTTGGCGACTGGAAAAGCGACCGTATCGAGTACAACGCGACGTATTTTCAATTCCTCGAGAAAAACACCAACAGCGGCCTAAACACGTTCAACCGCCGGCACCAGCAAGCTGTGCTGGGTAACGTCTATCTTCAGGATTTTTTCTTTCCCGGATACACAGCGGAATTTGTCGGCGCGTGGAACAAAGATGATCCGAGCGTTCATTATGACGACAACGGGTTTCTCGTTCGTCCCGCGCCCATCGGCAACGTCATCAATCAAGGCCCGGGAGGCGGTCCTCTCGCGCACGGCATTCGAGTCGGTTATTTCGGCTGGCTGGGCAGCGGCCATATCCGCCGTATCAATCTCACGCACGCGTTTTATCAGGCCCTCGGCGAAGACACCTTCAATCCCATCGCTGGAAGGCCCGTCACAGTAAATGCCCAGATGGCGGCCGTCGAGATCTCCTACGACCGCGACTGGATCCGCTATCGAGTTTCCACGTTCTACACATCCGGCGACGCCAATCCACGCGACGGCCGTGCCCGCGGCTTTGATTCGATTGACGATCTCCCGAATTTCGCTGGCGGCATCTTCAGCTTTTGGAACCGCGAAGACATCCGGCTTCTCGGCTCCGGCGTTCAACTGACCACGGACGGGAGCCTGATTCCGTCGCTGCGTTCGAGCAAAGAAGAAGGCCAGGCAAATTTCGTCAATCCTGGGATTTTTCTGGCGAACGCCGGCGCGGATTTTGACATTACTCCCAAGCTTAAAGGATTCGCGAATTTCAACTACCTGCGCTTCGAACGAACCGAGCCGCTCGAATACATCTTGTTCGAATCTCCCATCCGTCACAGCATCGGAGAAGACTTCGGAATCGGCGTGACCTACCGCCCGCCACTCACCGAAAACATCATTCTCACAGGCGGCGCTTCGGCCCTGCAGCCCGGCGACGGGTTCAAAGATATCTACACGAGCCGCACACTCTTCTCGCTTTTCGGTTCGGTGAAGTTTACTTTTTGAGGAAATTCAACAGATGACCTCGTCGCGCGCATTGAAAAGCTTTTCTAAGCGGGACCTCTGCGTCCTCTGGGCCTCTGCGTTATCTTTCCTCTTGGTTTTTTATTCTGATTTGTCCTCGAAGGTCCACGCGAAACTAGACGCTCCGTCAGTTCGCGGCCAATCGCTGCAAGATGCCGCTCGCAAATCGTCCGGTTGCATTTCCTGCCACACGTCGACCGACGAGCCAACGATGCATCCCACTAAAACTGTTTTCCTGGGCTGCACCGACTGCCACGGCGGCAACTCTTCCATTTCCGTCGCCGCGAGCACGCCGCCAAACTCCGCCGAGTACAATGCCTCCAAAGAGAAAGCCCACGTCCAGCCGCGCGATGCGAGCTTCAAAGACCGTTCCGCTTTGCCGGAGCGCACCTACACGAAATGGCTCAAAGAATCACCCGAATTCATCAAATTCGCGAATCCCGGCGATTTGCGCGTGGCGCCGGAAACATGCGGTGCCGAAGGCTGCCATGCTAAGGAAGTTCGCGCTTCTTCGACCGGCATGATGACCCACACAGGTCTTCTGTGGGGTGCAGCTCTTTACAACAACGGCGGCTACCCGACAAAAAATACCCATTTCGGCGAAAGTTACGACCGTGATGGCAAGCCACAATCCATCAGGACGTTTCCGCCTCCCATGCCAGAAGAAACTCGCACCAAAGGCGTGCTCCCCGAACTCGATCCACTTTTCCGATGGGAGATTTCTCAACCGGGAAACGTCCTTCGCGTGTTCGAGCGTGGCGGGCAGAAAAAATCCGAACTAGGCAATCCCAATCGCGAAGAAGACCCCGGCAAGCCCGACGCCAAACTCAGTGACCGTGGCTTTGGCACGGAACTCCGCACCGATCCCGTCTTCCTAGGTTTGCAGAAAACGCGTCTGGTCGACCCTGTCATGTCGTTGCCCGGCACCAACGATCATCCCGGCGACTACCGCGCAAGCGGCTGTACCGCGTGCCACGTCGTTTACGCAAACGATCGCGACCCATCTCACTCAGCATCGTATGCGCAATTCGGCCACTCCGGTTTCAGCGCTTCTTCCGATCCTACCATTCCCAAAAACGAGCCCGGCCATCCCATCCGGCATGTCTTCACGCGCTCCATCCCTTCGAGCCAATGCATGGTCTGCCATATCCATCCCGGCACGAATATGCTCACGACGTATTTCGGCCTTACCTGGTGGGACAACGAAATCGATGGAGACAAAATGTATCCGCCGCAACAACGCAACCCCACGGAAGAGCAACGCTACCAATCCTATTTGCGCAATCCAGAAGGAGCCGCGGCCCGCGGCTTCTGGAGCGATGAAAAATTTCTCGAAAATCTAGGCAGCCCTGAATTCAACGCGAAATTAAAAACCACGCGATTCGCCGATTTCCACGGCCACGGCTGGGTTTTCCGCTCCGTCTTCAATCACGACCGAAAAGGGAATTGGCTCGACAAGGACGGCAAGCAAATCGCGTTCGATGATCCCGATCGCTTCGGCAAAGCTGTCCATCTCGCGGACATCCACTTGGAAAAAGGAATGCAGTGCAACGACTGCCATTTCGCGCAAGACAATCACGGCAACGGCAAAATCTACGGCGAGCCTCGCGCCGCCGTCGAGATCGATTGCATCGATTGCCACGGCACGATTCGCAATCGCGCAAGCCTCATCACTTCCGGCCCCGCGGCTCCGGAAGGCGGCCGTCACCTCGACACCCTTCGCACTCCCTGGGGTCTTCGCCGTTTCGAATGGCGCACCGATGGTGCTGTGATTCAGCGCTCCATGTCCGAACAAAATAAAGAATGGGAAATCGTTCAGACCGCCGATTCCGTCACGCCCGGCAACGTGCACTTCAGCATGAAATCTTTTCGCGCCAAGTTAATGACCACGGACGGCACCGTCGCGCAACAAATGCCGCAGGACGACGAGCATCTCGCTCATGCCAATTCCTCGATGACCTGCTACTCCTGCCATACATCCTGGACGCCCACTTGCTTCGGCTGCCATCTGCAAATGACCGCCAACGATCGCAAGCCCATGCTTCACAACGAAGGCCTCATCACGCGCAACTACACTAGCTACAATTTCCAGGTCCTTCGCGACGACATCTATATGCTCGGCATCGACGGCACCGTCACCGGCCATCGCATCGCCCCCGCGCGATCTTCCTGTGCCATCCTTGTCAGTTCGCAAAATGCGAACCGCGATTGGCTCTACTACACGCAGCAAACCATCTCCGCTCCGGGTTTTTCCGGCCAGGCCTTTAGCACGTTCGTTCCGCACACAGTTCGCGCCAAGGAAACCAAGCAGTGCAGCGACTGCCACGTCTCCGCCGCCAACGACAACAACGCCTGGATGGCCCAACTCCTCCTCCAAGGCACGAACTTCATGAATTTCATGGGCCGCTACGTCTACGTCGCCACCGGCAAGAAAGGTTTCGAAGCTGTCGCCGTCGCCGAACACGACGAGCCCGAAGCCATTTACGGCAGCGATCTCCAGCGCATCGCCTATCCCGACAATTACAAAAAGTTCGTGGACCATCGCCGCGAACTCTCCACTGCCGCAAGCCACGAAGGCAACGTTCTCGATATTCAAGCTCGCGGCGAATACGCCTACGCGGCCACCGGCACCGGCGGACTCCGCGTCTACGACATCGCCAACATAGACAACAAAGATTTCTCCCAGCGCATGATCACAGCTCCCGTTTCTCCTATTGGTCAGCGCTTCTTCGTCCCAATGAAAAATGCGCTTGCTGTCGCCTCACCGACCACGCTTGGTGTCGATCCACTCCGCCAGCAACTCCCCGAAAACGAAGAGCAACCCATACATCTCCTCTACGGTTTTCTCTATGTCGCCGACAGAGAAGAAGGCCTCGTCGTCATCGGCAATCCAAATCTAAAATCCAGCAGCCCCGGCGTAGGCACGCTTCTCGACGGCAATCCCGCCAACAATTTTCTCAAACGCGCTCTCGCTTTCAATCCCGACGGCATCCTCACCGGCGCGCACCGCATCAGTATTGCCGGCACTTACGCCTACATCCTCACCGACAAATCCCTCGTCGTCGTCGATCTCGATAATCCTCTCGCCCCGCGCGTCACAGCAACGATCGGCGCGCCAGTACTCAACGATCCTCGCGCCATCGCAGTGCAGTTCCGCTATGCTTTCGTTGCGGACCACGACGGCCTCAAGGTCCTCGACGTCACCGATCTGGCGCAACCTAAACTCATCCCTAACGGCGACGTGCCTCTAGAAGACGCTCGCAGTGTTTATGTGGCCCGCACCTACGCCTACGTCTCCGCAGGGAAGCAAGGCCTCGCCATTATTGACGTGGAAAAACCTGACGCCCCGAAACTCGACCAGCTTTTCACCGCCGCAGGCCAGCTGAACGACGTCAACGACGTGAAAATCGGCATGGTCGCTGGCAGTGCGTTCGCCTTCGTCGCCGACGGGAAAAATGGCCTCCGCGTCCTGCAAATTGTCTCGCCCTGGGACGATCCCGCGCATTTCTCCGGTTTCAGCCCGCGCCCCGCGCCCAAGCTCATCGCCACAGCGCGAACTCGCGGCCCAGCCCTCGCCATCTCCAAAGGCATCGACCGCGATCGCGCCGTCGACGAATCCGGCAACCAACTCGCTGTCTTCGGCCGCCGCGGCGCTCGTCCCCTAAATCGCGCTGAAATGCAGCGCCTCTATCAACACCCCGCCAACGGCTCGTTCTATTCCGTCACCGACGACTTTGCCGAGTCCCCACGCTCAGCTGTGTCTTCATCTCCAACATCCATCTACGCCCGCGCCCGCAGTTGGCTCAATTCTCTTTTCTGAGGTCATGCCATGAATCGCCGCAAATTTCTCGACTCGACGCTCAAAACGATATCAGCCGTCTCATGCGCCCCGTTTCTCGCGGGCGCACTTCACACGCTCACCCCGCCTCAAAGCGCAACGCCGCAACGCCCTTCGAACGCCCCGCGCCCCCAGCTCGCTATCACCATGGACGACCCTCGTCTGAAACTCGAATCCAACCTCCGCTGGCCTGACGCCAACTCCCGCATCCTAAAAGCTCTCGACAGCCGCAACATCAAAGCTGCTCTCTTCGTCTGCGGCATGCGCGTCGACGAATCCGACGGCTCCAAGCTTCTTTCCGCCTGGGACCAGGCCGGCCACCAAATTTGCAATCATTCCTATTCCCACCTCAACTATTGTGGCCCCACTCCTTACGCCGACTTTGCCGTCGACTTCCTGAAAAATGAAAAAATCATCGCCCCCTACCACAACAAGACTCTTCTCTTCCGCTACCCGTTCCTCAAAGAAGGCGACACCGCTGACAAGCGCGACCGTTTCCGTACTCTTCTCAAGGAAAGCGGCTATCGCGTCGGCCACGTCACCATCGATGCCTCCGACTGGTATGTCAACGAACGCATGGCCGATCGCCTGATCAAAGAACCCAAGTTCAACATAAAGCCCTATCGCGATTATCTGATTGCGCATCTCCTCGATCGCGCCTCCTTCTATCGCCAGCTCGCCATCGACGTCCTCGGCCGCGACATCCGCCATACACTGCTCATTCACTACAACACTCTCAACGCCCTCGTCCTTCCCGACGTGATGGCGGCTTTTGAAACCGCTGGCTGGCAATGGATCGATGCCTCCCTCGCCTTCCAGGACGAAGTGTTCCACAGCGCCCCCAAAACCCTCCCCGCAGGAGAGAGCTTGGTCTGGGCTCTTGCGGCCGAAACCGGCCGCTTTAAAGACCGCCTCCGCTACCCCGGCGAGGACGACATCTACGAGGAACCCAAGATGAAGGTACTTGGACTTTAGCCCTGCAGACCTGATGTTACGGAGCACTTTTTTCACTTTTCCTTCGCTGTCGGTATCTCCTTCTAGACACGCCTTTTGCCCCATTTCTGCGCTCGAAAAGGCACCCATCTCCTTTCCTTTGTATCTTTTAACCTTTGGGCACATCTAATCAAGGTATAATGGTTCGTTCACGTTTTTAACGCATAGCACCCATCAAAATAATTCGTGGGGCGGCCCCGGTGAACAAGGCTATCGTTGTAAGTGCAGGGGGGTACTGGCACCGCACTCAGGGCGGGCCCAATTCGCCAAAGGCGAGCATACAAGTGAGCAAGAAGGAGTACTAGAACATGGTTAAGCACTATTTACTGGCGAGCGATTTTGACCAGACATTGAGCTTCAACGACTCGGGAGTCGCTCTCTCCGAACTCATCGGCTTTCACGGTTTCCACGACAAGGTCAAGGGCCTTGCGGAGATGAACCTCGTCCAACAGGGCGCCGAACTCAGCTATTTGATTTTGCACGACCCGGACTTCCGGCGCGTTCGCCGCGATCATCTGGTTGAAACTGGCAAGCGCATCCGCCTGAAGCACAACGTCGCTTTATTTGCGCGCGCGTTGGCTAATCTGGCCGAAGGCTACAAGTTTCATTTCAACGTGATCTCCGCGGCTCCTCAGGAAATTATCCAGTCCGCACTGGAAGGAATCGTCCCGCCGCAAAATATTTTCGGCACGCGCTTCCGCTACAACGAGTCCACGGGAGAAGTCGATTCCATCATCCGCGCTTCCGCTGGTTGGGGCAAAATCACCGTTCTTGAAGAGCGCCGCGCCGAGCTCAGCATCAGCCACGATCACATCATCTACATGGGCGACGGCAGCTCCGACATTCCCGTGATGATGCACGTCAATCAGCACGACGGACTGACGATCGCCGTCTCCGAAGCCAAGTTCATCACGCGCGTCGCGAAACGCACCGTGCTAAGCGACAACGCCATGAGCGTTCTAGTCCCTGTTCTCGAAAAGGTTCTGAACTGGGACTCCGCGCACATCCGCCGCTTGTTCACTTCCTACGGTTTGAACCTGCTAGAGTGGGACAAAGTGCGCACCGACATGCTCACCATTCAGGATTCCGCCGAGCCCCTCGCGGCTACTTCTTCCGCTCAAGCGCATTAATTTCTCCTAGAAACGAAAAGGCAGCTGTCTTTGCCAAAGACAGCTGCTTTTTTTGCAAAAATCCAAAAGCTTACTGCGGGCCGAACTTGAACTCGATCACTTCTGTCGTTTCCTTCGGACCAGGCTCGAATTCGCTTTGCAACGCCGCCCGTTCTGCCTCCGTGGCAAGCACAGGATGCCCGCCGACGACGTGCGTTCTCTTCACCTTACCATCGGTCCCAATCGTAACCTCAACTTTGACGACGCCAACAAGGTTTAGCTTTCTGGCGAGATCGGGATATTGAGGTTTTCCTAGTGATTTGACCTTGCGCTTCGACCCTGCGATCTCTCCGTCTTGAGCCCGAAGAGAAACTGCCCCCAAACTGGCTACTGCGACAACGGCGAGCAGACACAGCAATAGTATTCCCTTAGCTCTTTTCACCATTATGTCCTTGAAGCCGGAAGGTCCGGCGAAATTAACGCCCGGCTAGTATCTGCAAGTAATCAGCCAGACCTACGGGTTCGCAGGCCCGAGTGAGCATTTCTAACAAAGTCCTTAGATTCATGAGCTTATGAGAGTCCTCGGAATGAGATTGTCGCAAGCGCAATACGTCAACGCTGCTTCGTCATCTCAAGCTCAATCGATTTAGTGATCCTTGTCTCGATTTGAGACGCTTCCAGTGGCTCTCCCTGTCGAACCTATTCCAGTATCGCCGAGCGATTGCATCAAGCTTCTAGGCCCTCTTCCCGGGAGGATGCTTGCGGTGTTTTGAGCAATCCGCTTCCTCGGTTACAATTTCCCCCGCGGAGGCCACATGTCCAAGAAATCCATTCTCATGCTCATTGGCGATTACGTGGAAGACTATGAAGTGATGGTCCCATTCGAGGCGCTACAAATGGTCGGCCACACCGTTCATGCCGTGTGCCCGGGCAAAAAAGCCGGCGAGTTCGTCGCGACCTGCATCCACGATTTCGAGGGCGATCAGACGTACACCGAAAAGCGCGGTCATAATTTCGCGTTGAACGCCACTTTCGATCAGGTCAAGCCCGAAGACTACGACGCGCTCATGATCCCCGGCGGCCGCGCGGTCGAATACCTTCGCCTCAATCCCCGCGTGATCGAGATCGTTCATCACTTTTCAAAAACCAACAAACCTCTTGCCGCCATCTGCCACGCGCCACAAGTTCTCGCTGTCGCGGGAGTCCTCCAAGGGAAAAAATGCAGCGCGTATCCAGCCACCGGCCCCGACGTCACACTCGGCGGCGGCACGTACGTCAGTCTCCCCATGACCGAAGCCCTCGTCGACGGCAATCTGATCACCGGCCCGGCCTGGCCCGCACTGCACTCCTGGCTCGCCAAATTCCTCGGCGTCCTCGGCACCCGGATCGAACCGTAAAAGCGGAAGATTCCTTCAGCGGAACGCAACGATGGCCCGCTGCCTGACCTCTCATTGTTTCCTTCGGGTTTATCTTTCGATGGGCCGCAGGCGCCGTATCGCATTTGGCGCCAGCGACAAAACAAAGCTTTCGATCGCTACGCGTTTCCGCTGATAAGTGACGCCCAGGAAAATCACCAGCAGTCCAATGAAGGTTAGTGCTAATGGGAACAGCATGGAATCCTTGAAAATCGAATAGGATAGGTGTCCCAGATACCCGAAGACTCCCATTGCACCGAAGACCAGGAACGCTCGCCGCTCCAGAAAAACAGCCGCGAACATGAGCACCAAGTTGATCAAGCAGTAGAAGAATTTCCGCAATTCGCTGCCGCTTTCCATCAATGAGAGTCCGCCCCAGAAGGCGATCAGCCCGAAAAGGTAGCCCCAGAAAGCGAAATCTTCTTTTGTGCGGCGGTCGATGAGGTAGGAAACCAGCAGAATCACGGCGCCAAAACACAACGAAACCCATAGACGTTCGTTCCAGGAAAACTCCTTGCGGCCGAAGAACATCGGCGTCAGGTCCATCGACATGTACCACAAGGAGAAGGCAATCGGAAAAGTGAGGAACGGGAACCGAACGAAATACAACGCGATAAGTCCGGTGATGATCGTGCCGGCTTCCATGATGAGCCAGCTTGCATTAACCCAGATATGATAATCGCGAAAAGTGCCCGGATCGCTTTCAGGCCACATGCCGAGCATCCGTTCAACGCCGTAAATCGCGAGCGGCGTCATCCACACGGCCAGTGTAAACAAGAGTCCGCCCGGCACGCGCAGTTTGTCGCGACTCCACAGCGTCCATCCGGCAGCAAGGAACAGAAGCGCGTAAACCGACGAAATTACGAAAATCCCACTCCCGCCGAACCGCTCCCATCCCAGCGTCATAAACCATCCCATCGCGGACATCACCACGAGCGCGCCGAAGTAATACGCCACGTGCGCGAAGTCGAGGGATTGCCGCTCCAGGTTCGGCCTCCCTAGACGGGACCATAGGGCGGCAGCTTGATCGGAGCCCAGCACGCCTTCCTTTACGGCAGAATCCAGATCCTCTCGGGTGATTTTCATCGTTGCCCTCCATCCCACTCAACTGGAACGAACATGGAGCCAGAACTTGCGTCGGATGACGGGTAATTCTGCACCCGTATCCCTTTTGTTTGCACGTTTCGTTTCCAGTCCTTTCCTGCCCGCCATCAGGCCATCTCTCTGGCGAGCCCCCCACTCCTGGACGTCGCAAGAACGTCCAGTAAAATGGGACATGGCGTAAGAACGGTCCAAACCGCGAATTGAATCATGCCAAAAATTTAATCTGGCTACTCTCTTCCTAAAAACGCCTCCACAGGGGATAATTTCCTGTTGGGCACTCAGCGAAAGGGCGATCCTAGAACCATGGCAAACATCAACACAAAAAAAGGCGTCATCGGCATTCTGACTGGCGGCGGCGACGTCCCAGGCCTCAATCCCGCAATCCGCGGCGTCACCACGCGTGCGCTTCATGAGGGCTATCAGGTCATCGGCTTCCGTCATGGTTGGGCCGGCCTTGTTGAGATGGTTCGCGAAAAGGATTACGACAATTCCGATAATTTCCTGGTGCTCACGCAGGAAGTCGTTGACCGCGCGGCACGCACCGGCGGTACATTTCTCCACTCCTCGCGAACGAATCCCGGCCGCGTCAGCAAATCCAACGTCCCGGCACATTTAAAAGACAAATTCGCCGCCGAGAAAAACGATCTCACTCCCGAAGTCCTCAAGAATCTCGCTTGGCTAGGCATCGACACCCTCATTCCCATCGGTGGCGATGACACACTCAGCTACGGCGTTCGTCTGCACAAAGAAGGATTCAAGGTCATCGCCATCCCCAAGACCATGGACAACGATGTCCCCGGCACGGATTACTGCATCGGGTTCAGCACCTGCGTCACCCGTACCCTGCAGCTCGTCAATGACCTGCGCACCTCGGCTGGTTCTCACGAGCGCTTCATGGTCATCGAGGTTTTCGGACGCTACGCTGGTTACACGGCGATGCTGCCCACGATGGCAGGGGCCGCCAACCGTTGCGTTATTCCCGAGTACAAATTCAATATCGAGCGCCTCACTGAGTTGCTCGTCAACGACCGCGCCAAGAATCCAAGCCGCTATTCCACGGTTCTCGTTTCCGAAGGCGCGATGTTTGAGGGCGGTGAAATGATTTTTGAAGGCGAAGCCGCCGATGCCTATGGGCACAAAAAACTTGGCGGTATCGGAGATATCGTCTCGGATAAAGTAAAGGAACTCTCGAAGAAATTTAACAAGGGCAAGACCATCGAAGTGGTTAACCAGAAGCTCGGCTATCTCGCGCGCTGCGGCGACCCGGACGTTGTGGACTCCATCGTGCCCATGGCCTACGGCAACATCGCCCTCGAATTGCTCTTAAAGGGCGTCCACGGCCGCCTCGTCGTTCTTCACAACGGCAGCTACGGCAACATTCCCATCGAAACGATCACTTCCACCAAAAAGGTTGTAGACATCAAGGAGCACTACAATATCGAGCGTCTCCGCCCGCAATTCTCAAGCTTTGAAGCCAAGCCCTTGTTTCTGATGGGCAGCTAAACTGCATCTTTCACAACGGTTCACATGCAAACATCTTGTAGGGGAACGGCAGGCGTGCGCGTCCTCGTTTTCTGAAGCGGGCCGCTTAGACTTAGAGGCCACATTCTAGACCTGAACTTGGTGAAAAATTGTCCGACTGGAAAGATTCCCAGTATCTTAAACGCCTGCCTCTACGCTCGTTTTGCCATGTGAATAACCGGCAGCGTAAGCCCGTTTTTCAGTGGAACCTCAATTTTATCTACAGCAACGTAACCTTTCGTCCCGAACAGCTTCGCTCCCGTCAACGTCGCGCCCATCTCAAACTTCGTAAAGCCGGCACCGCGAGCTCCGGCTTCACACGCTTCCAGGATTTTGCCTCCGACGCCGCGCCGTGCCCACGCCGGATGAACAAAGAACGCCCTAATCTTTGCCGCGTCGTGCCGGGGATCCAGCAGCGCATCCTCTCGTTCCGTCCAGTGATCGCTGCCGTAAAGCGTCTTGCGCTTGCTCCAACCTCCGCACCCGGCGATAGCCCATTCCGATCCAGGATTCTTTCCCGCGGCTGTGTTTTCTAAATGAAGCGCTTCCTCAACAAGTCTGGCTTCCGCCACAAGATAAGTGCCGTCCGCAATCAACTGGCTGTCTACACCAAACACCGACTCCAGCGCTCCTTCCATTTGCTCAACCGTGTAATCCCCCGCCTGCAGTTTCCGCACGGACGCCTCTATGAGTCGGCGCAGCACCGGAATCTCGGCCGCATCTGCTTTCCGAATTCGAATCTCTACGCTGTTCACTCGGTTCCAACTCACTCGATTTGGAAGACTCAGCCTCATTCGCGCCACGTCTGTCTTTTTCACTACTCTCTATCCACTATTCACTCGCTGCTCACTGCCCACTATCCCTTCGCCTTCCCCTTCAACATCTTCGCAATTTTTTCAATCTCCTCAGTCTTCTTGTACATCTGCACGGAGAAAACTTCCCTCGTTAGTGTCTTGTCGACTTCTTGCTTTAGTTCGCCCGCCAGTTGATACAGCCGAGTGACACCTGCACGAAATTCTTTTTCATTCTGCTGAAGCGCCGCTCTCTTCGCGTTCTGAGGATCCGATTTGTCCGCTTGCGCCTCCGCCGGATTCTGCGTCTCCGCGGACGCCGGCGGATTTGGAAAGGGCTTGTCTCCTCGTACTTGCCCAAAGACGGAGCCATCTGCCGCCGCGGAACAACTCGCCGCCGCGGCCAGTGCCATCAAAAATCTGCGCCTCGTTTCTCCCATGGCATCCTCCCTATCCGTCCTTCTGTGCTCGCGCCCATTCTGTCATTTGTTCCCCCAGTGGGTTCAGTTATTTGCAAACACGCCGCAAATATTTGGAAGAGAACTTCGGAGCATTCAGCGTGAAGGACTTGGCACGCATCGAAGAAATCGCTCCCCACGGCGCCGCTGCTGGCCATCGTTACCTGGAACACATGATTAATAAAATAGCGCGCTCGCGATTCTGTGTTTTTAACGCCCGCCAGTGCGCATCGCAGGCAAAGTAAACACCGGCTTCACTTCCTTTCGCTTCGACCAATCGTGATACGTGTGGCATTCAAAGCACCGCGATTCCGCATGCTCGGGCCCCGGCGCGTGACACGCCTTGCAAGTCGCAATTCCCGGCAAGAGCACGTCGCTTGTCTCCGTACTGCTCAGGGCTTTTTCGTGACAGCTCGCGCACGCAAATCCTCGGTGCGCATCATGATCGAATCTCGCATGCGGCATCCACTTCACCGTCGTTCGCGCCGGTTCGACGGCCGGCAAATTATTTGGCTCCGCTCCCACCGTGAGCGCGTGACACTGTTTGCAAGTTTTCCGCCACAAAAGTTCCTCGGCATCTTTGATCCGTGCGCCAATCCACTCATTCGGCGCATACACTCGCACAGCCGCCTGCACGGGCCTTCCCGACAAATCGCGCCCAGGATCACGCGCCTCGCGCAACTCCCCGGGATGCGCCGCAATATACTCGCTAAATTTCTTCACAAGAAACGCGTGCACCACTTCCGGCCTGTCGTGCGGCACGCCTTCACTGAACCGCTTGTCAAACGCCAGCGAATGGCATCCCGCGCACGCTGTCGCAAATTTCACCGGTGCCATCAGTTCGCGGCCACTCTCGTGCCACGGACGCGAAAGAGTCCCGGTCTTCGGCGTAAGCACTGGGTCTGGCCCGGAGTAGTCAGCGTTGCCTGAGATATAGTTCGCGTCGGCATATTTCCAATCCGGTGAAACAGCTTCGGGTTGATGACAATCCCCGCATTCCATCTGCACATTCGGCCCGTTCGGCCTGCGCCGTATCGGTTTCATATGAATCGCATGATTCACCCGGATCGTTCCGGGATCGTGCAAATTTTCGCGCAAGGCTCTGAATTCCGGGTGCCCGTCCTCCAAACTCTCAATATGCGCAGCGTAATGCGCCACGCCACTTGTTTTCAAATCCTCGTGGCACTCCGCGCAACTTTCATTCTTCGCCGCAACAAGGTTCCCCCGCCCGCGGTGCTCCGTATGGCACGTCGCGCAACTAAGCGCGTTAGTCTGCTCAGCGTGGTGTACTGGCCCATCGTGGCACGCCAAACAAGCCGCATCGCTGGCCTTCGCCGAAAACATTCCCGCCGTCTGCACGTGGCACGCCGCACAATCCGCCTCAAAGACCGCGTGCGCTTCGCTCATCCTTCCGCTCGAATACACTCGTGAGTCCCGCGAAAATCCGTGCCAGCCAATCCAAACCAGCGCGATCGCAGGCAGGCCCACGCTCAGCCAAAACTTCGCGCGTTTCAGCCCAGTCGGCCTTTTGAAATAATTCAGGTCGATCCGCTGCGCCAGCTTCTTGGTTGTCCGTGTTCTTGCCACTCGTCACTCGTCACTTCTTCAAAAGCGAAGCGCCATCACCGCATGTACCGCCCCCAGCAGAATCAAAGCCAGCGAAATCGGTATGTGCACCAGCAACCACCCATGCAACAAACGATGAAGTTGCTCTTGCCGTACAAGCTGCCGCGCCTCATCGCAAATATCTTCCAAGTCCTGCACCGTCGCCTGTGCCGCTTGCGGCATCAACGTCCGCAATCCGGAAAACGCACCGCGCGCCTTGTCCGCATCGCCAAGCCGCGGGCCGCGCAACTTTGGTTGCTCGAGAAAAGGCCGCATCTCGCTCAAGTAAAACTTTCGCAAGGGCGCGCACTCCTCCTTGCTAAGCACAATCGTTTCCGCGGCAGCCGCCACTGCCGTTCCGCTGCTCGTAGTAGCCATCCCCCGGGCCGCGCTAAGCCCCCCCGCGCGCAACACTTCTTCACTCTCCGAGTTGCCGATCCCCAGCGGCCCGCAAATCGCCTCGACGCCGCGGTCCGCTTCCTCGCGTAATAGCTTCCGCACATTTCCAATTTCGTCGTAGATCGTCTCCAGCTTCACGTCTGTCGTCATCACCCGTGGCACATAATGCTGCAGCACCGCCCCAAACACTCCGCTCACGACTGTAATCATCAGTAGCCACATAAGCACGCTCGTCAGCGTCCCGCCAAAATGAAATCCCCCATGAAACAAAATTATCGGCAAGCTCAACAATCCCAGCCACAGGTGCCCGCGCATCCATGCCTGCGCGCGTCCAATCCGCCATGTCGGAACCCGTTTTCGCGCCCCCAGCAGCGCCGCGAAAATCATGAACGCGAAGCCAATCACGCCGAAAGCCAAACCAAGCGCGCTGCCGCCCGTGGGTCCACTCGGTGCATCCACTGCATAGGCCACGTAAACGGCCGTGAACACCGCAAGTATCGCCAGCGATGCAATCGCCCACCCGCGATGTGTTTTGTCAATTCGCAAGGGAAAATCCTCGCACCTTCACTTCGCCGCTCCCCCGCCCAGCATTTCCGAAAAAAATGTCCTCGGGTCCACGCGGTGCGCCGCATCGTGCGGGCAAGCGTAGACGCAGCTCGGCTCCTTCAAATGCGTGCACAAATCGCACGAAGTAGCCTTCTGTTTCACCACCGCTTTCTGCCTACCCGGCCGCTCCAGGTCTTCCACCATCACATCAAACGGATGTAAATTAATATTTCCGTACGGGCAATTCCGCGCGCACAGCCCGCAGCCGATGCACCAATCCTCGATAATCACTTCCAGCGAATTTCGCCGTCGGATTGCTCCCACTGGGCATCCCACCATGCACAGCGGGTCGCGGCACTGTCGGCAAGAAGTCGCCACCAAATACTGTTCGAACCGCAAGCCCTCCCGCACCAGCCGCGTGACTCCGTCATGCGCATCCGCACAGGCGTTCACGCAAGCATCGCAGCGCGTGCAATTGTTCAGATCGAGAATCAGCAAGCTCTGCGCTTCCATCAAACCCTGCGAAAGAAACTGATCGATGGGTACGCTTTTTACCGTCTGCATCCGCTGCTGATTCTGCGCGCCACGTTCGGCTGCCACCGCTTCCAGGCCATGGCGCACGTTGGGGAAGCGCCTCACCATGTCCCGAAAATCGTCGCCCGAAATGCGCACCACTTCCACATGGTCCAGCGCCGTGCAAGTCGCTGTGCGCACTCCTCCGCCGAGCAAGCCGATCTCCCCGAAATAATCTCCGCGCGAAAGATAAGCCAGCACAAGCTCTCCGCCGGGATACGTTTCCGAAATCTTCACAAACCCGATGCGCACCAGATAAAAACTGTCTGCGGCGTCGCCCTGCAGTGCAATGATCTGCCCCGGCGCAAACCGCTGCAGCTCCACCCTGCTCTTCAAATGCTCGATAAAATCCGTCGAAAGATCGGCGAACATCGGCACGCCGCGCAAATGGTTTTCCAGCGCCCGCTTGCGATAATTCTGGTCGATTTGCGCGCGGAATGTTTTGTTCTTCATCATGATGTCGAGCACGTTCCGCAGCATTTCGAACGCCACGACATCCGTCTCCGCAATCACCGTCGCCGACCGCGGATAAAAATTCATGCACGTCATCTCCCCGAATAAATCGCCGGGCCCGAGCTCGGCCACCGGATTTCCGTATGCGAGGTCCACGGAGGCATCGATGGGAATCGTTCTGTCGTGAGTTTCCTCGGCGCGGATGTCCGAATCCCGCGCCGCAAGTGTGCTAGTGAGTTTCTTGAAAAGGCCCTTCGCGCCACCCTGCGTTTTGACGTGCGCGATCGGCGACGAAAGCGAAACCCGCGCTTTGCCTTCGAGAATATAAAACGCCGTCGAGCCGAATTCACCCTCGCGGCAAATAATGTCTCCCGGGCGGAATCGCCGTTTGACGATCGCGCCGCGGTTCAACTCCAAGAACGTCCCCGAGACTCCTTTGAACACCGGCAACTGCAAAAGCTCTTCCGCTTCAAATCCTTGGGCGTCCGGCCCAGCAGCAATGGACGTGCCCACAACGGTTTTGTTTGTCAAGGCACCCGTCGGGCACGAAACCATGCATTCGCCGCACGAGATGCACGTCGAATCTCCCATCGGCGCATTCAAATCAAAAGCAATCCCAGCCGAATAGCCTTTCCCCATCCTCCCGAGTACAAAATTATTCCTAATCTCGTCGCAACCGCGAATGCATCGATCGCACAAAATGCAGGCGTCGTGGTCGACTGCAATCGCCAGAGAAGAATCATCAATCCCGCGCGAAACGCTCCGTTTCGCGAATCGCGGCTGCGTAATTCCCGCGGCATGCGCTAAAGTCTCCAGTTCGCAGTCGCCCGACTTTTCCTGCCGCGCGCACGGCGAAGGATGGTCCGCCATCAAAAGTTCAAGCAAAGTCTTCCGCGCATTTAAGACTTTCTCGGAATTCGTCACCACCTTCATGCCCGGCTCGACAGGCCGCACGCACGACGCTGTAAGCACCCGCGCCCCAGTGTCCACCACGCAAAGCCGGCACACTCCCACCGGCGTCTCGTTCTGCAAATGGCAAAGCGTCGGAATCGGCGTCCCATTCATCCGCGCCGCATCAAACACACTCGTCCCCGCGGCCACCTGCACAGGTCGCCCGTCAATCGTTATCTCCACAAGTCCCGCCGGTGTAGTCGCCGTGCTCACAATGCTTGTCTCTTCTCCGTGCCCTCTGCGTCCTTAGTGAACTCTGTGTAAAATCTGTTTCCTGAACTCACGGCCGTATCCCCACGCGCTGCGCTTCTCCTGCCAGTGCCGCCGCCGTGAAACAAATTCCGCTCGGACACTGGCCTTTCAAAACATGCGCGTCCATTTCCTCCCGAAAATGTTTCAACACCGACAACACCGGCGCCGGAACAATCTGCCCAAGCCCGCAAATCGAAGTCAGACTCATCGCTTGGCAAAGCTCATCGACTAACGCCAAGTCCGCCCGGTACTGTTTCTCAGGTAGCCCGCCATGCGTCCACCGAACCAGCAAATCCGTCATCTTCTGCGAACCCACACGGCACGGCACGCACTTCCCACACGATTCATTCCGATAAAAACGCACCGCATTCAAAGCCATATCCAACATGCAAGTCGTATCGTCGCAAACGACAATCGCACCTGAGCCCAGCATCGACCCCGCGTCCGCCAGCGCCTTAAAATCCAATCGCACATCCACCATCGACGCCGGCAGATACCCCGAAGACGGCCCCGAAGGCGCAAACGCCTTCAACTGCCGCCCGTCGCGGATTCCTCCTGCGTAGTCGAACAGAACTTCACGCATCGAGATTCCCATCGGCACTTCGAAAATTCCAGGTCTCGCGGCGTGCCCGCTAACACCCACAAATTTCAATCCTCGCGAACCACCTTTTCCCTGCGCCTTGTACCACTCCACCCCACGCGCCAAAATCTGCGGCACATTCGCGAATGTCTCCACGTTATTGAGCACCGTCGGTTTTTGCCACAGCCCCGCCTGCACTGGGAATGGCGGTTTGTTCCGTGGCTCTGCCCGCTTGCCTTCGATCGCCTCAATCAACGCGGTCTCTTCGCCGCAAATGTAGCCGCCGGGACTGACGAAAATCTCCAAATCAAAGCTAAGGCCGCTCTTCAAAATATTCTTTCCGAGCAAACCTTCGTGATAGCAGCGCCGCAACTCCTCGCCAAGAATTTCTTCCTGCAGGTGATACTCGTGCCGGATGTAAAGAATCCCCTTTTTCGCCCCGGTAACCAGCCCCGCCACGATCATCCCCTCGACCACCAGGTGCGGCAGGTGCGTCATGATGAAGCGGTCTTTAATCGTTCCGGGCTCGCTCTCGTCCGCGTTGCAAACGACATACTTCTCCGCCCCCCGCTCCTTGCGCACCAAATCCCATTTCATACTCGTTGGGAATCCTGCTCCGCCCATTCCGCGCAATTCCGATGCCTTCAGCTCCGCCAGCACCCTGTCCCAATCCTTCGTCGTAGTCAGTTTCCGAACAACGCCGTATTTCTCTCCATTGTCGTAGGGATCGGACGCGCACTGCACTCGAGCATGCTCGGGATGCGGTTCGGAAACCTCTTTGCCAAGAATCGCGCTTCTCGCAATTGTTTCCGCCCACGTTGCCGTCACACTCGTGAAAATCTCATCGTTGATGGAAAGTGCCGGCGCCTGATCGCACCGCCCCAGGCAAGACACATCGCGTATCAACACATCGTCGGGACTGGTTTTTGCAAAACGCTCCTCCAATTCGGCGCGCAATTCGCAGGCCCCATTCAGGTGGCAGCTCATGTCCGCGCAAACTCGAACATCGGCCTTCGGCGGAGGCACAAGCTGAAAATGCGGATAAAAACTCGCGACGCTATGAATCTGATAAAGAGGAGTGTGCGAGCGCTGGGAAAATGCTTCGAGTTCCGCCTTGGGCAAGAAGCCGTAGCGAAGCTGAATAGCTCGCAGGTCGTCGAAGATCACGGCGCGGCATCTCGCATCGAAAGGCGCCGGTCAGGTCGTGTCGCCGGCGGGGGTGTAGTACGGATTCTCTTGCATACTACTGGCGCCCTCCCACCCTGTAAATAGAAGCCCCGTTGCCTTTTCGCGCCACGCCGCGAAAAAGACAACGCGTCCGGCGCATCTTCCACCCGATAATTGGGCGAACGATCGTTCGTCATTGCGAATGCAAATCGCCCCCAATTCCTATTGGCTACGAGCCGCGCTGTGCGCTGCGCTCTTACTGCCGTTAGCCTTTGCCGTTCAAATAACCGCAGCGAAAAACGGCCCTGCCAAACCGACGGATTCCGCCACCGCCGATTCAGCTGCCAAACCCGCCGAAACGCCTACAGCACTTGCAGCCAAGTCTGCCGATTCGAACGAGGAGCCCGTGAAATACATCGGTCCCGGCTCGTGCGCCGCCACAAGCTGCCATGGCAGCGTCAAACCCGTTGCCGGCAGCCGAATTCTGCAAAACGAATATTCGACCTGGATCGTAAAAGACAAGCACAGCCATGCCTATCAAGCATTGACCGGAGAAATCGGCGAACGCATCGCCCGCATTCTGAAACTCAATTCGAAAGCCGAAGAATCACCGAAGTGCCTGGCGTGTCACGCTCTGTATACAACACCAGAGCAGCGTGGCCGCCCATTCGAACTGTCCGAAGGGGTCTCCTGCGAAAATTGCCACGGACCCGCGTCTGCGTGGCTCGGTCCGCACACCACACGCGACTGGCCGCACGAAAAATCCGTCGTGTTGGGCATGCGCGATACGCGCGACGTCATTCACCGCACAGAAAAATGTCTCGAGTGCCATCTCGGCACAAAAGAAAAATTCGTCGACCACGAAATGATCGCCGCCGGCCATCCGGATCTCTTCTTCGAATTGGATTCTTTTTCTGCGGTGATGCCGCGGCACTGGAAATCGCCGCGTGAATCCGCCCCCGGCAAACCAGTTGAAGATGTCGCGTGGGCCGGCGTGCGCGATTGGAGCGCGGGCCAGGCCGTGCAACTTCGCGCGGAAATGGAGCGCCTCACGTGGCGCGCGAAAGGCGAGCGCTTCGATAAAAAAGATGAGTGGCCCGAGTACTCCGAGCTTTCTTGTTTTGCTTGCCACCACGCGCTCGTCCCGGCAAAAAACAGCTGGCGGCAGGAGCATGGTTTCACAGGCCGGCGTCCCGGCGATCCTGCTTGGAACGGTTCGCGCTACGTAGTGTTCCGTCTGTTGGCGGCGCAAATTGATTCCGCGAGCGCGCTAGAGCTTGATCGCAAGATTCTCGAAGTCTCGGACGAAATGTCCAAGCTGAATCCCGATCGCAACGCAGTCGCTACTTCAGCTTCCGCGACTGCTCCGCTTGCGCAACATTTTGCGGAGCGGCTTGCGGCCATGCAATACGATCAAGCGCTCGTGCTGCGTATGTTGCAGCGAATTTCGGATGATGCCGAAACTATCTCTCTCGCCGACGAGCGTGCCGCCGAACAAGCGGCCATGGCCATGGACTCGCTGTACATCGCTTACAGCAAAGACGCGAAGCCTAGCAACGCGGAGGAAGTTCGCGCCGCCATCAACGAGCTTTTCCGGCAGCTCGAAAATCCTTCGGCGTACAACGCCGACCAATTTGCGGCTTCGCTGCGGCGAATCCGTCCAATGCTGCGATAAGCAGTTGCGATAGCTAAAGTTTGCGCAGGCCTGCGATAATCAAACTCTGAAAAACTAGCTCCTCCTGTAAAAGCGTGTGGCAGCGTTTTTTCTTGCGCGGCAGATTGGGCGTGTTTCTTTGAATCGGTTTGAGAACTGGTTTTGTGCTTCGTCCATCTGGCGCAACATGACTCGGAAGCGTGTCCTTCCCTGGATTTTGTCCGGTGCGGAATTGGGCGAGCATGTTCTTGAAATTGGCGCGGGGCCGGGCGCGGCGACGGAAGAGTTGCGGAAACGCGCGGGGCGAGTGACGAGCCTCGAATACAGTCACGCATTCGCGCTGGGGATTGCCCGGCGAGCCCAAATGACAAACGGCGCCGTATTGCAGGGCGATGCGTCCGCGCTGCCATTTCCAGAAAAAACATTCTCAGCTGCGATCGCAGTTCTGGTGTTGCACCATCTGAAATCGCGAGAAGCACAGGAGCATGCGTTTTTAGAAATCTTTCGTGTTCTGCGGCCCGGCGGCGTTTTTCTCGCCGTTGAAATCCAAGACAGCTGGCTGAACCGCATCGGGCATATCCGCAGTACGTTTATGGCTGTGGCACCCGCATCAGCGCCTGCGCGGCTTTCGGCGGCTGGATTTGCCGACGCTTCCATCGATTTTCTACGCGGCGCTTATCGTATACATGCACTGCGTGCGCAAGATTGTGCCAATACACTGCATGCAGCGCGTTGACGAGCGCGCAGCTTGCCCTTAGCATGAAATGATGAGCTCTCGGGCGAAGCTCAAGTTTCCTCCCGGTCCTTCCACGGGGCTCAAGCGCTGGTCGCTAGGCCCTCTGAACAACGGCGATCCGCTGAAATATTTCACGGGCCTCATGCGCGAGTACGGAGATATTGTCAGCCTTCGGGTTCTGAATTTCCGCATCCTGTTGCTCAATCATCCGGACCACATCGAAGACGTGCTGGTGAATCATCCGCGGAAATTTGTAAAGGGCCGCGTGCTGCAAGCCAACAAGCGTGTTTTCGGGCGCGGCTTGCTTACGAGCGAAGGTGATTTCTGGCTGCGGCAGCGGCGCCTGGCGCAGCCCGCGTTTCATCGCGCGCGCATCGCGAGCTACGCTTCGACGATGGTGGAGTACACCGAACGGCTGTTGCATGACTGGCAGAATGGCGAAGAGCGCGACATCCATAAAGAGATGATGCGGCTCACGCTGCAAATCGTCGGCAAAACTCTTTTTGATGCGGATGTGGAACGAGACGCGCAAGAAGTCGGCAAATCTTTGGAACTCTTGCTCGAGCTCGGCGCGAATTTCCGGCGCACGATCTTTATTCCACACTGGCTGCCCACGCAGACGAATCTCCGGCAGGAACGAGCCATCCGGCAAATCGAAAAAGTGCTCTACAGAATTATCGCGGAGAAACGCGCCTCCGGTCGCGATTCGGGCGACCTCCTCTCCATGCTGCTGGCCGCGCAAGACGACGATGGTTCGCGCATGACCGATCAACAGCTTCGCGATGAAGCCATCACGCTTTTTCTGGCCGGGCATGAGACCACCGCAAACACGCTCTCGTGGACATGGTGGTTGTTGGCGCAAAATCCAGCAGTCGAGGCGAAGCTTCATGCCGAGTTGAGAACCGTGCTTGCGGGACGCGATCCTTCTCTGGACGATTTGCCGAAGCTCGTTTACACGAATCACATCATTACGGAGTCGATGCGGCTCTATCCTCCCGCTTGGGGAACGGCGCGCACAGCCATCGAGGACCACGAAATTGCCGGCTACGCCGTGCCGAAAGGCTCCGGCGTGTCGTTTGCGCAGTGGACGGTGCATCGCGATGCCCGATGGTATGACGCGCCGGAAGAATTTCGTCCCGAGCGGTGGGAGGGCGACCTGCTGAAACGGAATCCAAAGTTTGCGTACTTCCCGTTTGGAGGCGGCCCGCGCCAGTGCATCGGCAATTCGTTCGCGCTGATGGAAACGGCGCTGACGCTTGCGACGATCGCGCAGCAGTACCGGTTCCGGCTGGTCGAGGGGCATCCCGTGGTGCCGCTGGCTTCGATCACGCTGCGCCCCCGGCACGGGATTCGCGTGGTGATGGAATCGCGCCCGGCTAAGAGCCGGGTCGCTGCTGGCGAAACTGAGAGTTGATTTTCTGAAGTAGCCCCCCCCTCCCCTATGTTTTTTGCAAGAATATGATTCGATGGGAGTTAGCGGGTGGGGGTGTGCGAAAGATGTGATTCTAAAGGGGATAGTAGCGAATGACGAGTGGTTAAGGGAAGCGTGAGGGGGAGAGAAGAATTTGGATCGAGCAGTGTACCCCACCCCCCGGTGTTTCTTGTAAGAGCGGCAGGCAAAGGACTTATGCCTGACGGTGTCTGTAAGAGTGGCAAATGCAGGACTTAAAGTGATTGCATTTTCAAAAGGTTGCGAGTGGTCTGTAAGAGTGGCAAGGAAAGGAGTTGAAGAGGAACAGTTGAAAGTCGAAAGTCTAAAGTTCAACGAAGAGAGAAAAAGATCGGAAGAAGATAACGCCCCGAGCAGCTCGGGGTAAACTCCGGCGCCCCGACCTGGTCGGGATAAACTCCGGGCACAGAGATGGCGCTGGGACGATGATGGGGTCGTCGGGAAGGGACAGCGCCTCACATTCACAAGGCACGGTAGCATGTAAATTACTGATTGTCAATAGTGCTCTCGATTACTGAGTTGGTATTCGAATCAGCATGGCGGAAGTCAAGGGGATTGAGTGAGTTGGGCGGGGAGTGATGGGTTTGCTACGGCTGTGGAAATGTGTGGAAAAGTGGGGAGTGGCAGTGAGTGGTGGGCAGTGAATGGAGAAACCAGCCCAGGCGGGCAGCTTGTCCCAGCTCTCGATCCGGGGCATTAGCCGCCAAAGACCATCCGGCCGAGTTCATCGCCGAGGCGCTTGGCTTCTTCCGGGTCAGAGGCATCGCGGAAACGCTCGGCTAGTTCGTAAAACTCTTGCTGTTTGCGCTTCTCGGCCTCAATGCCGTTCTCGATGAGTTCGACCAGCATGCGGTTGGAGCTAAGCCTGCGAGTCTTTGCCAGGCTGCGGACCTTGGCCGCGGTGGCTGCCGGGAGGCTGACGCTTTGGCGTACGGTCTTGTTTGCAGAGCTCATGGCACCATTATGCACCATAGTGGTGCGGCTTTTCAAATGCCGGGATTGAGATGGTTTGGTGAGACGGTTGACATGCTTGGAATTCCAAACACGCAACCAGTAGCAGAAGAGAAAAAGCGGACCCACCCTTTCAAGAAGCAAACCCGAAAGGGTGGGGCACTCGCAAACGAGGGATTAGCCAGCCAGTAATCTCACACAACGTTAGCCGCCCATAAAGGAACCCATTTTCGGTTACGTCGTTTTATCGTACACTCCCTTTTTCCGCTCTGGGAGGGACCATGGAACCTTTCTTCCGTGCCCTTTGCGTTTTCTCTGCTTTTCTATTCGCTACTATCATTCCTCTGCGCCCCCAGGACATGCCCCTCCGCGTGGAAGCCCTGAGACTTCTGAATCACGCGAACGCCGTCAGCCGCTCGACCCGTGTCCTGCCTAACCGCAAGCTCGAAGTAACGTTTCGGGCTTTCGGCCTGGACGGAACAACCAAGGAAGGCACGTACAGCGTCATTTATACGGTCGACAGCGAGCGGTACGAGACACAGTTTGGAGAATACAGCGCGATAAGCATTCATCTTCCGGATAGAATCGTGCAAAACGGGTACAGACCTCCTCCGATGGAAGCCCTGGAAGTGCAGTCGTTGAGTCCGATCGACGTCAACCATTTCGACCAGTCCGACGTAATCAATGCGATTACGCCGGCCACGCTGTTTGGGCGCCACGCCAAGTGCATTCAATTTGAAACCGTTGTAGGGCGATCGCACCAGTCCAACGAAGTCTGTGTGGATGGAGAGCTGGGCACAATCGTGAGCAGACACATCGGGGACGAGATTGTCGAGTACACGGACTATTTTTCGTTTGAGGGCGTCTTGTTTCCGGCCCACATGCGTCACTATATCAGCGGCAGGCTGCGCATGGAAATCGAGCAGAAGTTCACGGTTATCGATGGCCCGGTCGACTGGGCGGCGCTGACCCCGCCGAATGCCGTGACTCTCCTCGCTTGCACGCAGTATCGCCGCCCTATCGCACAGTCGACGCCGCAGCCGCCCACTGCAGGAGCTGGACCGTGGTATGACGTGCAAGTCCATGTCACGATCGGAGAAAATGGACACGTTCGAAATGCGTCCGTTCTGCCCACCGGGAGAGCCGATCTGGAACGGCAGGCCATCGAGATTGTGTCGGGATGGACTTACTCGCCGCCTACCTGCGACGGAAAACCGATGCCGGTGAACGCCACGCTGACTGTTCATTTCCTACCGCAGTGACTGCTCCAGCGTTCGTCACATTCCTACTGGCCAAGGGGGCGTCTCAAGTCCGGTTTAACGCGGAAACTTGACCCTCATGTCCAGGAACGGGCCCTCCCCGGAGTTACTACTTCCGATCCACAAAATTCCACAAGAACGCTACTAGCGAAAAGGCTAAACGCATGTTGGGTTGGGCGCCGCGTTCGAACGAGGAAGCCGTTGTGGCCACCGCGGAAAGCTTGCAGCGGTTGGGGCTGTTGAAGGACAGTTGCGAAGAAGGCCGCCTAATTCAGGTGGCGCCGGCCGGAAGAGGCGACTGCAGGTACAGGCTATCGAGCGTCGCCCGGCCAGTGGAGTTAACGCGTTGCCAGCAGCCGACGTTTGCGTGACGGCTTTCCGATGTAATAGACGACCGCGGCCGTTGTCTTGATATTGTTCTGGCCCTGAACCACGAGCGAAGAATTGTAGAAGGAAGTTCTCAAATAGTCCGCACCGGTGCGAATGGCCAAGGAATCTGTCGCCCAATACTCAACGCCGCCGCCAACGGCCCAGGCATAGCCAGTCGTCCATCCCCCAAGCAGGATTGTGCCGTCATTGGTAAGAATCGGACCGCCCACTTTGGCGCCCCCAACGAGCGCGTGAACGTAAGTATCAAACTTTCGGTGCACCGTGTGATGGAGAACGGGACCCGCGAGGTAAGTCAAGACAGAACTACTCCGCCCTGTACCCAGCACGTTGGAGGCTCGCGCATAACCCACATCTGTCGTTATGCCCAGTCTAGAAAAATTGATCGTGAAGCTGGCATCGGCGCCCTGTAAGCCTAATCGATTGGATTGGTTCCCCGGTTGACTCACGTAGGAGTAGCCCAGCGCCATTTCTATCGTTTTGCTCTTGGCCGTGGCGATCGGAGCTTTGCTGCTTATGGGCTTTACTGGCTTTATAGGGGCGAGTGGAGCTTCGGCGCTTGCGGCGGGGGGAGCTTCGCCACCTCCGCCTGCGATTGAGGATTGCGCTGAAGCAGGCGCAGTGCACAGCAGGGAACAAAATAATGCGGGGAAGAGGATTCTCATGCGGACAAGCACCACCCTTCAGTTCTGTGGGGCGGGGGCACTGCGTTTGTCATAGGTCTTAGCCGGCAACTTTGTGATGCCACAGAAACGTACGCGCCGAATCGCGCGTTGTGCCGCGCAGACGCTGAACGAATTCAGGACGAAGGCGTGGACGTGGCTGATGACCCGCTAATTCCCGTGTGCAGACCGATCGCAACAGCTGGCTCTTGCACAATCGCGTGTCGCCGATGAAGAAATCCCACTAGGCGCCGGATGACCATCCAGTGGCGAATCCTAAAGACTCGCCAGGATACGCGCTGTTCACTTTTGCACAATTAGCGGAGATGTCTGGCGGGATGAGGCAGGCAGGTGGAGCAGAAATAGATGGGGAGAAAAAGCCCGTTGCGCGGTGAGGTTGCTTTTTTCGAGAAGGCGTAAACCTCTCAGGGTTGGGACTCGGGGGAGAGGCGGTAGCCTTGCACGTATTCGTAGGCGACGCTCCAGATGGCGCCTCCGGTTGCGGCAAAGAGAAGTTCTTCAATGGGGACGCCGAGGACGTAGATGCCGAGGAGATTGGGGATGTTGTAGAAGCGATGAACGAAATCGGGATAGAGGAAGAGAAGGCAGAGGAACAGGAAAAAGTACAAGGCGGTGAAACTCAGGGCGCTGATGAGCATGAGCGGGACCAAGTCACTGCGGAGGAAGGCGATGACCACAACGCCTGCGGCGAAGGCGATGATGGTGTTGTACATGGTTTTGTGTGGATGCCAAAGCTCTAGCGAGATGAAAACCACGGCGATCACGACGAAAGGTGCGTAGTGCCGCTTGCGCGCTTGGCTTCGCATCGTTGCCAGTCCTTCTTTGAGAAGGAGTTCACCGACCACGGAAGCGATGCCGCCTACTGCCGCGGCCCAGAGAAAATCTTCGATGCCGACGCGGATTTTTTGGTCGAGGTTGAAGAGCGACGGGGGCGTCCAATATTGGGGAACAAACAGAATGCTGGTGAGGGCCATGGGCGTGGCGATGAGAGTGCCCCAGCGAATCTGGGATCGGTACTGCTTGCCGAAGATGGAGCAGAGGATCCAGGCTGCCCAGAAAATGAGCACTCCAACGAGATAGGAATAGTGATAGTTGGGCAGGTAAGCAGACAAAGAACACCACCAGCGGGAGTAGTGGCTGGAGTTTACGCCAAGAACGTCTTCAAGGAAAGATGAAAGCTACTCCTTGAATTTCTTGCTGGGGGTGGCTTGTTTTTGGTTTTGGAGTTCGATGATGTCGGCGCGGGTGTCGAAGGAGCCGAGGAGCCAGTGAGCGAAGAAATCGCCGCGGGCCATGTCAACATAACCGACAATGGGCATGTAGGAATGGCGCATGCCGGGATAGATTTGGATTTCGAAGCGCTTGTCGGCTTTGATGAGGGCATTGGCGACGCGCATGGTGTTGACCATGCTTACGTTTTCATCCATGTCACCGGTGGTGAGCATGAGGTGGCCTTTTAGATTTTTGGCGAGTTCGGAATTTTTGTCGATTTCGTAGATGAATTTTTCCGTGCCGTCTTTGAGCATTTCTTCACGGACGCCGTGGTATTTTTCGCTCCAGTCGCGATTGTAGACGTTGTTATCGTGATTGCCGGATTCGGACCAGCCGGCTTTGTAGAAATCGGGATATTGGAGGAGAGCGGCGGCGGTCATGAAGCCGCCGCCGGAGTGGCCCCACATGCCGACGCGAGAGAGATCGATGTACGGGTGGATGGCGGCGAGACGCTCGGCAGCGACTTTTTTGTCGGCGAGGCCGTAGTCGCGGAGATTGCCATAGCCGTAGCTGTCATACCATTTGTCGCGCTGAGGACTTCCGCCGCGGGCGCCGACTTCGATGACGATGAAACCGAGTTGGGAGAGCGGGACGTTAGGACCCTTGGGTGAGAAAGTTTTGTTCACGCTTTCGGTTTGCGGGCCGGGGTAGACAAACTCGATTAGCGGATATTTGCGAGCGGGATCGAAGTCGAAGGGCTTGTATAGGACGCCGTAGAGATCGGTGATGCCGTCTTCGGCTTTGACTTTGAAGACTTCGGGAAATTTGAAGCCGGCTTCGAGGAGTTGAGAGACGTCGGTGGTTTCGAGATCGACGAGCTGGGCTCCCTGTGCGTCGACGAGCGTGGACTTTGGAGCGGTGTCGACGCGGGAATAGGTATCGGCGAAATATTTGCCGGAGTCCGGTGCGCTGACGGCGTGAGAAAAATTGCCGGGAGTGAGGGGTTGCAGGCCAGCGCCGTCGAGGCCGATACGATAGAGATGCGTGTAGTAGGGATCTTCGCCATGCTCGCGGCCGTTGGCGGTGAAGTAGAGAGTGCGGGACTTTTCATCGAGAGAAATTATTTGGTCGGTGACGTACTCGCCGGAAGTGATTTGATTTTTCAACTTGCCTGCGGAATCGAAGAGATAGTAGTGAGCCCAGCCGTCGCGTTCGGACCACCAGATAAGTTCCTGGCCGTTGCCGGTGAGGCGGAGCGGCTTGGTGCTGAGCCAGACGTTGGAGCGTTCTTCGATGAGCGTTTTTGAAGCGCCGGTTGCTGTGTCGGCGACGCAGACGTCAACCTTGCGAAAATCGCGATTGGTGCTGGTGAAGAAGAGTTTGTCGGAGGTGTCCGAAAGCCAGCGCGGGCTGACGCGCGTGACGGGCATCTGGCCGCCCTCCTGCATGCCTTCCTGCTCCTGGCGAAGCTCTTCGCGATCGCGTTCGGTGACTGAGGCGTCGGAGATGCGGAGCTGCTGCTCAGGAAAATTTTTGGCTTGCACGACGACGCGTTGTTTGGAGGCGACGTCGAGAATTTCTAGTTGCGAGCCTGGCATGATGTCCTCGCCGGGGAGCGGGTAGGGATAGGCTTCGAGCGTGGGGCGGGGATTGGCGAGAGAGTGGATGACCCAGAAATCGGGAACTTTGCGAAAGTCGTCACGCGTGACGGCGAACTTTTTTGAGTCTTTCGACCAGTGGATGGTGATGGCAGGAGCGCGAATGCCGGCTTTGTTTGTGTCACCCTTTTCTTCCTTCTTTAACTCCTCTTCTTGCTCAGGAAGAATGCGGCGGGCGTAGCCGAATCTTTCGACGCCGTCGGTGGTAAGTTGGATCTCGGCGATGGTGGCGTCGCCGGCTTTCTTGAGAGCCTTAGCGTAGTTGTCGGCGTCCATCATGTAGAGATTCTGGCCACGGGCGAAGACGACGATTTTTTCGTCGGGGGAAACCGCGGCCCATAGCGGTTTTTTGCGCATGGGTTCGACGTTATCGAGGCGCGTGACTTTTGCAGTGGCGAGATCGTATTCGAACGAGAGGATGCGGGGTTCTTCGGGCGCTTCCGGAGATTGGCCGGGGCGCGCGGCGCGCTGGCCCTGCTGCTCGGTTTGCTTGTCTTCTTTTTGCTTATCTTCGTTCTGCTTGATTTCGCTTTCGTTGCCTTGCTGGCTGCCGTCGTCCTGAGATTTTTTCACGGGTTCGTTGGGAACAACGCCATCTTTGCGAATTTCCACTTCGAAACGCATGCGAGTGTCTTTGTCAATGAGCCGTAAACGCTTGATGGGGAGATGTTGGGCGTCATAAGGGAAATTGGTGAGCGTTGAAAGAGCGGCGGCGATTTTGGCGTTGTCCCAGAGAAGCGGCTTGGATTTTTTGAGTGGGTCAACGATGTAATACTTCGTGCCTTCGGTGGTTCGGTAGCTGTACCAGAACTTGTCGGAGAGCGTGAACCAGTGCGGGGTGACGGAGAGGTCGAATACCAGTTGATTCACGCTGGCAGGGAGGAAGCGGGCTTCGAGAGCGTAGTTCGGCGTCGTAATGGGGGCAGGGGAGGCAGGCGTTGCGGCATCGGAGGACGCTGTGGCAGCCGTGGACGCGTTTTCCGAGCGGCCGGGCGTTTGCGCGGAGAGACTCATTACGAAGATCACCGAAGAAATGAGGAGGGCCGGTGTGCCCCAACGCATCCAACGAGGATAACTGGACGACAAAGATTTCCTAGCAGTCGCCGATTTCATGGCTGCGCTTCCTCCAATTTGTTTGGTGAGTCGTGCTCAGGCTATCTACCCCACGGGCGGCGCATTATAAACCAAATGCGCGAGACAGTCTTAATTCGGGCAAATACTGCTAGCCGAAGGACGTGAACGAGGGGAGAAGCGTTTCGGCGGATTGGGAGGGGCACGGGCAGACAAATACCGTCGCACAGAAAATGCGGCTACTCTTGGGAGTTTGGATGTTGCAGGGGGCCTGTCGAATCTAGCTGAGGGCGTGTCTGAGACGCTTGCTGGTCTTTGCCAGTTGGCGCTTGAGGGCGTCGACCTGCTTTGTAATATCTTGAAGCTCTTTTTTGGCAAGCGTTCCAGCCCGCACGACTTGATGAGCTTTGCGGTCCGCTTTGCCCAACGCGCCCCCGATTTTCGCTGCGACTTGATTGAACTTGCTCTTCTTAGCCATTCGCGACTCCTTAGATAAATAGAGAACTTGGGTCCACAAGCATCGTATACCTAAGATGAATTTTGGAGGTAGGAAGATACGGAGAAGAATCAACGCGCGAGAACTGCCAGGCGCTTCCCATCAAACAGCATGGAATGGGAACGGTCTATTTGCTTGCGGCGCCGAAAGAGAGCGGGCCGAGTTCGGTGCGGGTTTGCATGACGCGGAGGATGGAATCACGCGAGACCATGCCGATGATTTGGGCGGCACCATCATCGGAGCCGGAGACGATAGGCATTTGGTTGATATCGGCGGAGAGGAGGCGTTCGAGGAGGCCGAGCAAAGGCTCGTCGGGAGTGGCCCAGAGGATGCGCTCGCGGGGAATCATTACGGCTTGGACCGAATTGTGAGCCCATTCGTCGCGCGGAACGGAATTGAGCGTGTGGACGTTCATCATGCCGACGAGCCGATCGTCGGTGATGACGAGGTGGCAGCGGCGGCCGGTGCGCAGGACCTCGGCGCCATAGTCTTCCAGGGAGATAGCGCGGCCAACGGTGGGGACTTCGTTGCTCATCACATCGGCTGCGCGGAGGCCGGAAAGAGTTTCGCGAATGGCTAGTTGGGCAACGCTTTCCTGAGCCGCGTTTAAAAGGAAGAAACCTACGAACACGCTCCATAAACCGAGAACGACGACGCCTTTGAATACTGCAAAGCCGCCCAGAAGAATCATTGCATAGGCAATTAGGCGCCCCGTCGTGCCGGCGACGCGTGTCGCGCGCGAAAAGTTTTTCGTCGCGCCCCAGACGATGGCGCGGAAGATTCTGCCGCCATCGAGGGGAAATCCGGGGAGAAGGTTGAAAATGGCAAGCCACCCGTTCATGGTCCCAAGCCAAAGAGCCGAGGAGTAAACGACGGCGTTAGTTGGAAATACTTTTGTCAATCCTAAGAAGAACAAAGCGAGGACGCCGCTGGCCAGTGGTCCGGCGATAGCGATGTTGAACTCTTGAATAGCTTTGGAGGGATCGCGTTCGATGCTGGCGACTCCGCCGAAAATGAAAAGAGTGATGGACAGAACGCGAATTTTATAGTGCTGGGCGACGACGCTGTGGGCGAGTTCGTGGAAGAGAAGGGAAGCAAAAAAGAGAACGCTGGTGAAAACGCCTACGCTCCATTGTTGAGCGGGGGGCCAGCCGGGATTCTGCTGTTCGAACTGGATGGCGAGAGAATAGGTGATCGCGGCAAAAATGATGACCCATGTGGAATGCAGAAAGATGGGTATCCCGAGGATTTTGCCGATGCGCATTCCTGGGCGTTGAGGCATATCGAGTGGTCGCTGAAGGCGAGCCGGCTTGCCATTAAAGATGCAAGGCGGGTTCGCGTCCTAATTCCTGCCGTGCTTCCGCGCGGTCCCTTTCCTGACACTACTACAATAGCTCTGATTGCTTGTGCGGCCAAACGGGTCCGAGGGTTTCGCGTCTGGCTGGCCACGGCGTGTTTCCTGCCACACAAGGGGCTCTTTCTGTCGGAAAGATAAGTCTTTTGTTCTCAACGCATTCAGCTTGGCGATCAGCGTGCCATTCCCATTGTCGCAGGACGTTGTAGGACCGGGAGGCACACCATGATCGCCATGCTGCACTTCGCAACGCTCGTTGTTACAACCCTTTTTGCCGCGGCTGCCGCCGTGGCGTTTAACGCTTTGCTCTTGCGGGCGATGTTTGTCTTGATGCGGCCTGCGACGGCCCGGCGTGCGAATGCGCCTACGCGTTTGGTGCGCGGGACCGCGCAACTGGCGCGGGCTTACGCGTCGCATCGGTGAGTGGAGCTAGGCACGAGGGCACAGCCCGGGATTCAGCGGGCAGGATTCCCGGCCCAACGTGAGCGGCGGAGTTGGCGGTCACCGCTCCGCCGCAGCGCCCGGGAGTGAGAGGGAAGGGAGCAACACCATGCTGGCTTTGAAGTATTTGCTGATGATTCTCGGCGTTGGGCTATTTGGCAGCGCCGGGTCTTTGGTGGTCTACGACATATTTATCTCGGAGCAACTTCGGCGGCTGTTGGCGCGCAATAAGACAAATGAAGCGGGTGCGGGGACGCTTACGAGCACGGGGCTAGCGGCACAGCGCCCTTTCGGACCGGTCCGCTGGGGCCTGGCGCAGCGGCTGGCGATTTCGGGCGTGGTGCCCATCTTGCTGGCGCTGAGCATCGTGGTGATTCCGGACGGGTCCGCTGGCGTACGCGTCAGCCAGATTTGGGGCGCGAGTCGCGGCACGCTGTATCCGGGGGTGCACTTCGTCACGCCGCTGGTCGATAGCGTGGCGCTGTATGACACGCGAGAGCAGGTGTACTCGACACTCGCGAGCGCCTCCGCAAAATCGGAGAACGAAGTGTTGGTCGTGCAGGCGCGGGAAGGATTGAACATTGGGTTGGCCGTTTCGGTGAGGTACCGGCTGGACCCGCGACGCTTGGACACGATTCACGCGAATTTGCCGCAGCCAGTCGGTGAACAGGTAGTCGCGCCGGTGGTGTCGACGATTTACAGGCAGCTTGCGCCGAACTACATCACGCAGGAAATTTTTGCGACGAAGCGGGAAGAATTGCGTTCGAAGGCTGCGGCTGCGATTACGACGCGGCTCGAGAGCGACGGAATCCTCGTGCGCGAGGTATTGCTGCGCGATTTGCAACTTCCGGCCGAGTACGCGAAGGGGCTCGAAGGGCTGCTTTTGAAAGAGCAAGAGAACGAGCGGTTGGGGACCGAGCAAGACATCAAGTTGAAAGAAGTGCGGATCGCGGAGCTGGAGGCGGAAGCGCAGAAGGCGCGTGACGTGAAACAAGCCGAGGGGCAAGCGGCGGTGCGCGTGTTGCAAGCCAAGGCGGAAGCGGACGCGATGCAGTACACCTTGCCGCTCAAGCAGAAGCAGATTGAGCAGACGAAGCTTGAAGCCGAGGCGCGCAAAGAATCGACTTTGCAAAATGCGGAGGCTGCGGCGCAGGCGAAGATCATCGACAGCAAGGCGGAAGTCGAGCGGCAAAGAAATTTGTCGGAGGCGGAAGCCAACAGGATTCGCGTAACTGCCGCCGCCGATGCTGAGCGTATGAAATTTGAAGCCAGCGTGTTGAAGCAGAATCCGATGCTGATTCAGAAGATTATTGCGGAGCGGCTTTCGGACAAGCTGCAAATCATGATGGTGCCGATGGACGGGAAGAACTTTTTTGCGAATGACGTGATGCACTCGGCGTTTTCCGGCGTGACGAATGGGAATAACAATGCGGCGTCGGATGATTCGGCGGATTCGGATGGTGCGGCGACGGCTCCGACGGTTAGTGCGCAGAAACGATCACCGAAGAAGCCGTGAGAGTTTTATTTCAAGATTGCACAGACTGAAGTCTGTGCTACCGGTTCCGCTAGCCAATACCCCTGTGGGTGGCTCGGGACGCGTTGCTGGAAAGGAGGAAAGATCATGAGCATGCAGGCAAGCACCGCCGCGCTTCGCCCCATCTGCCAGGAGATTATTCCTCCGCTGGTGATGCGGACTGGGCCACTCGGCTAGCGGTTGGCGATAACCATTTCTTTTGCGGGCGCACCCGTTAGTCCAGTTGCGGAGCTCGAGGCACGAGTTCTTCGGCCGAGTGAAAGAGTTCCATCATGAGACCGCGAATCTTTATCGCTGTTGCTCTGAGTGTCTGTACATTTTCGGTGTTGAAGTCGGACAGGCGAGTTGCCGCCGAGGCCGAGCAACTAGATCTTCAACAGGATTTTCGCCAGCGCCTCCAGAAACTGGCAGTGCTGTCGCCCGATCCTTGCGGTCCTCATTCTCCACGGGAAAAGGAATGGACGCCTGCAGATAGTGAATTCCGTTTGTTCTCCCGGGCCGCGGATATTGTCACCGAGGCGCTTAACGCGGCCTCCAGCAACGCCAAGTCGCCTAAGGAACGCGCTGCAGCGGCTCTTGGGAAGTTGGAGGAGGCGAGCAGTGAGATCAACGCAGATTGGCCGGAAGACAGCCGCTTTCACTTTCAGATACTGAATATTCCACCGCTGCTGGTTGTGAAGACGGAATTTCGCACCAGTGCAAGGTACTTTGCCTTTGGTGTACCGCATGAGGAAGTTTCTGAGAAAGACCCGCCGGTTTGGCACGAGGTTGGTTCCGATGACGTGTCGTTGCAACAAGAGTCAGCCAGATCTCTGATTGAACTTTTTGAGTTGCACAGTGGTCCTTCGGGAAACGCGAGATTCCTGGCGAGGATTGAGCCTTTTGGTTGCGCAGGCAGCATCGGGGTGGTTTATGACGCCCTCGAGTGGAATCCCGAGGGAATCGGGAGTTTCAAGCAGATCATTCATCAGGGAGGTTCTTTCGGGCTGGACGACAACGCACCGGGATTCCCTCAGATTGGCGAGCTGCGAACGGATAGTTCGCTTATCACCTTGCCGTACTGCTGGTTTTCAGCGATAGACACTTGGGACAATCCAAGCCTGTGCGCTGTAGATACGTATGACTTGTCGGGTGACGTCGTGAAGTTTCAATCGCGCGCTTACAATCGTCCCGACCTTGTCCCGGTCGCGAAAGCCATCGGGTACGCAAGGGAACGCGACTCTGCCGCGGCTCGCGGCTACTGTGCTTCAAGTGAAATTGCGGATCGCCTGGTGCGCGAGCTTCCACCGCACTTCTACGCCGAGGAGATTCAGGTCAATGCCACCGGAAAGGGGAGCGAGCGCGTTGAGCTCGGCGATGGACCGGCTTATTGGTTTGAGGTGGAGGAACGACAAGGTAGTTGGGTTGTCGTGGACTTCGGCGAAGAGCGCACCGAAGACTCTCCGCAAGAGTAGTCCCACCTGGCCGGATGCGTGAACGGTTAACGGCGCGACGTCTTGCCCTGCGTCCCTGGGGCCGCTAGTTCGAGCCCGGGAATTTCGGGCGGGGAGGAAGACCCTTGTAATCTTTTAGGGCTTCGTTCGCCAATTCGATGGCCTTCTCGAGTTGCGGGTCGTGTCCTTCCACAACCAGATCGGGTCTCTGCGGTACGACAAAATCTGGATCGACGCCGTGATTTTCGACCGCCCATGAGCCGCCGTTGGCCCAGGAATAAAAACCCGCGCTTGGAGCGGTGACGAATCCCCCGTCACGCAGCGGCGCGCCGCGATTGATGCCGACTAGGCCGCCCCAGGTTCGCGTGCCGACGATTGGGCCAATCTTCTCGAACCGGAAGAGCCAGGGGAACAAATCTCCGCCGGAGCCGGAGAGTTCATTGACAAGCATGACCTTCGGTCCGTAGATGGCGACGGGCGGATAGGGAAAGTCCTTGCCATCGCGATTTGAGATGACGGCGAGGAGCGAGCGCTTGAGTTTTTCGGTGTAAAAATCGGGAATCTGGCCGCCAGCGTTGAAGCGTTCGTCGACGATCATGCCGTCTTTGTCGAGTTGACCGGTGAGCTCTTTGTCGAAGGCGATGATTCCGGGAATGGTGGTGTCTGGGACGTGCATGTAGCCGATGCGGCCGCCGGTGGCTTCGGAGACTTTGCGGCGGTTGGCCTCGACCCAATCGAGATAGCGGAGGTCGTTTTCGTTGGCGATGGGTTTTACGGTGATTTCCCACGCGCCATCAGCGCCGGGCTTGCTGTTGATTTTCAGGGTGACGAGTTTTCCCGCGAGATCCTGGAAGTAGGAATAGACGTCCTGCGTCGAGCGAACTTCCTGGCCGTTTACGGAGATCAAATAGTCGCCAGCTTTTACTTTGACGCCGGGTTCGGTGAGAGGGGAGCGCGTATCGTCGTTCCAGTTTTCGCCGGGGTAGATTTTCGCGATGCGGTAGAAGCCGCCATCCGGTTCGTAGTCGGCGCCGAGCATGCCAACGCTGACGCGGGGTTTCTTCGGTTGATCGCCGCCGCCAACATAGGTGTGCGAAGTGCTGAGCTCGGCGATGAGTTCGCCGATCAAGTAATTCAGATCGCTGCGATGGGCCACCCAGGGCAGGAGCGCTTCATAGCGCGCACCGATCTTGTTCCAATCGTGGCCGGTCATGTTGGGGTCCCAGTAGAAATCGCGCTCGAGACGCCAGGCTTCGCGGTAAATCTGGCGCCACTCTTCACGCGGGTCGATCATCACTTGAAGTCCGCTGAGATTGAGCTTGCCGGCGCCAACTTTGGCTTTGCCGGGAACGGCATCGGTGATGCCGAGGACTGGGCCAGCCTTGTAAAGAACCTTTGTGCCGTCTTTATTGATGTCGTAGCCTTCGATCCCCTCAAGCAAGACTTTGTCTTCGCGCTTGGTCATGTCGTAGATGTGAAGGACATTTTTTGGACCTTGATCCGGCGTGCCGAATTGGCGGGCTTCCTGCGGAGTGGTGACGTAGAAGAACTTGTCTTTGCGGGCCGAAAGGCTGCTCAAAATGCCCGCGCCGATAGGGACGGGAGCGACGCGTTTGCCGATGCCATCGAGATCGATCTGGATGGGCTTTACGGCTTCGGCTTTTTTCTCTTCTTTTTGCTCGCCAGGTTTTTGTTCGTCGGATTTTTGATCGCCTGATTTAGCAGCGTCAGCTTTCTTTGCGTCATTCTTTTTGTCTTTGCTTTCGTCGGCAGGTTTTTCTTCGTCGCTTTCTGGCTTGAATGGGGAAGGTTCGTCGGCCTTGAGCGTGACGGCGAAGACGCCGTCGGTCGAGTAGTAGTTGAAGCGTTGGTCGAGTTGGCCGATGCTGGGGTAGAAGTAGCGCGTGGAGATGAAATAGAGGTATTTGCCGTTGTCGTCGAAAACGGGATTGTTGTCGTTGTAGAAGCCTGTGGAGACCTCGGTGATTTTCTTGGTGCCTAACGAATAGAGGAAGACATCGTTGGCGCCGCGGCGATGGGGCTTCGAATAGGTTAGCCAGAGGCTGTCAGGAGACCAGGCGGCGTCGGCGATCAGTCCGTATTCTGAGGCGTCCACCAGGACGGGTTTCTTGTCATCAAGGCTCACATACCAAAGCTGATTGGACTTGTCCCAGTAGGCGAGTTTTTTGCTGTCCGGGGACCACGTTGGGCCGAAGCGATAGATTTTGCCGTCCGTGGTGATGCGTGTTTCTTCGCCGCCCATTTGGGGACGTGTGTAGACCTCGTATTCACCGGTTTTGTCAGAGAGATAGGCGATCCACTTGCCGTCAGGCGACCACCCGGGATTAAGTTCGTGGATGCTTGAGTGTTCTGTGGTCAGTGTGCGGACGCTGCCGTGTTCGGCGGGGACAGTGAAGATATTGCCGCGCGCTTCTACGACGGCGCGTGCGCCTGAAGGAGAGATCGCCGCACCGCCGATGGCTTGGCCGACACTCTTAAACTCGGGTCGAGCTTCGATGTCCTCCGCGCGAACCACTATAGGAAGACTCCGCGTCTTGCCAGTGTTGAGATTGTATTCGTAGAGCAATCCGCCGTTTTCGTAAACGATGGCGTCGGGACCGAGGCTGGGCCACTTGATGTCGAACTCCTGATAGTCGGTGAGTTTTTTGGTTTGTTTGGAGGCCAGGTCGTAGCTATAGAGGTTCATAACGCCTTCGCGGTCGCTGATGAAATAGATAGAGTTGCCGTGCCACATGGGAAACATGTCCATACCGGGAGTTTTCGGCAGCTCCTCGTAGGTGTTCTTTTTCAAGTCGTAGATGGCGATGGGGAGGCTCCAGCCGCCGCGATAGCGTTTCCAGGTGCGGAACTCTTGCGAAGTTTCGAGGTAGGCGATTTTTGTGCCGTCCGGAGAGAAGGAGGTGAGCTCGCCGCGGGGCACGGGGAGGGGATGGGCGGGGCCACCGTGTGGAGAC